>OIEN01000644.1_pt1 | contig 19817 bp, 10 predicted proteins | sample 1581741 | NCBI WGS metagenome assembly OIEN01 (sample SAMN01760944, study PRJEB22395) | human gut metagenome | reverse complement strand
GCGCGAGCCCCACAAAAGCGCAGCCAGCCACAAACACGAGCAGTCCGATCACCGCAGCCGCCACGGCTGTCATTTCGCCCGGCTCGTCGTATTGCGTCTTGTCTGGCACTTTCGGATTCGGAATCCGGTGCCCGCGCACGAGCAGCCTGTGCGAGTTCACTCCGTATGGCGTGCACGTGATCAGCGTCGCGTAATCGGCCCCGGACTCAATATTCAGTTTGCTGATTTCGCTCGGCAGCACCACTGAGATCTGGTCCACTTGGTACGTGTAGGTTTCGTCGAGCACGTGGAATGCGAAGGTATCGCCTTTTTGCAGCTCGTCCAAGCCGGTCAGCAACCGGGCGGACGGCAGGCCGGTGTGTCCGGAGACCACCGCGTGCGTGGTCGCTCCGCCTACGGGCAGCGATGTGCCGGCCAAATGCCCGGCGGCGATCTGCAGTACGCCGTCGCTGGTGCCGTGGTAGACGGGCAGTTTCACTTTGATGCGCGGGATGGTCACGTATCCCATGATGCCGGTGCCGGTCACGTCGAGCGTTTCATCATATTCGCGCTTCTGCGCGTCGGTCATGTGCCACCGATCGCCGTTCGCGGCGAGCCGTTCGTTGTATTCGTGCGCCGCTTTCAGCATGGCTTTGCGTTCGGCGCCGGACATGTCTTTGGTTTGTTCCACGTAGCCTGCTACGGCGTATGACTGGTGCATGCGGTTCCACCAGTCGCTGAATGTCGGATATGCGATGAGACCCAGCGCGCCGATCATGGCGATTGCGGAGATGGCAATCATCACATTGAGCAGCGCATTCGATTTCTTATGCTTGGCAGCCGGTTTAACCTGCGCACCCGGTTTAACCTGCGCATCCAATTCGACTTGCGCAGCTGGCTTGGCGTCCGATTCATCCGTCACGTTATTTATGCTACGCCCGCTTCCGCAAAGCCGTCTTGGCAACGATCAGCAGCACCAAGCCCGCGCCCAAGATGGCCACGGCAATCCAAGCGGCCTGCTGCACGTCGGCGCCGGTGTGCGGCTGGTCCGGCGTGGTGGGTGGCGTGTGCGTGTTGGTGATTTCAGTGGAGTCGCCTTCCACATCGGAGATGGTGGTGTAGCCGTCGGGCACCGCCGCTTCGACCACGGTCCATTCGTGGTCCGCGTCGAGATCCGTCCACGTGTGCGTCCACTTGTTGGACTCGTTCAGTTTCACGTTTTCCACGGGCTCGCCGTCGCGCAGGAGTTTCACGGTGATGGATTCGGGGCGCTTGCCGTCGGAATTGTTCCGGTCATTCCAGATTTTGCGCACGGTGCGTTCCACGGTTTTCGGCGGTTGCGCCACACATTCGGTTTTCGGTTCGATACTCAGCACACGCGACCCGCCGGAGACGCCGTCTTCGGGCACTGCGACGAGCATGCTGCCGGAAGAGCACGTCCATGTCTGGTTCTTTCCGACAGCGTTGGCGACCTTCACGTCAACACTGTCGGACACGGCCAAGTACAGGCCGTCGGACAGTCCGGTGAAGGTCAGATGCCCGGAGGTGTTGGTGACGCCGGTTGCCGTGGCGCCGGGTTGGTTCACCGCGATGAGTCCGGCGAGCGTGTTGGCCATGTCTCGCCACACCTGCGCGTCCTTGCCGGTCATCTTCGACCAGTCGACGGGGTAGGCGGTGGAGTCGGTGAACGGTGCGACGGGTTCGAAGGTGGCGCCGCCGCTTGCCGGGATCTGCCCGACTTTGTAGAGGTTGAAGCTGGCGTCCGAAATGGCGAAGTTGGTAGAATCGTCGCCAGTTTCGGAGTCCGAGCTTTTATGTTGGTACGAAATGGCGATGCTGCCGCTGGCAGAGTCTGTTGTTGGCGCCGCGACGGCATCGCGAGTAATGAATGCACAGGCTGCCGCGGCGAATGTGGCGGCGATTGCGCAGCATGCGGCGATGACGCGGCTTGCGATCGTGCGTTCCTTCATTGCCGACCCCTCTTCTGTGGATTGGAAAGTAAGCATGTTTGATTCGCCCCCAACGGCAAACCGGAAAATATATGGAGCCAGGCTGGATACTCAAGAAAATTAGGCAGTGTACAAGGGATTGAGGTGGTCCAGCCCAGCATATGTGGGTTCAGTTATTATTTAATTTTTAGTTTTTAAATTATGTATTGCGATTCCCGTAAGCCGCTGCTGACTTGCGTCAACGCGGCTCACGGGTTTCGCATGGTTACTTCAGATTCTTATGGAATCCGGAGGATCAGGCGTTGCGGCGACGCAAAGCCATCACCAGGGTCGCGCCAGCAAGCACGAACACGGCGATGCCAGCCACGTACAGCAGCACAGTGCCCATGCCACCGGTGGACGGGAGGTTGGAGCCCTTGACGTTGACGACGTTAGTGGTCAGGGAGCCGGCGGGCAGGTCGGCGGTGAAGGTGATCTCGCCAGAAGCGGTATTGCCGTTCAGCTCGGTCAGGACATCCACGCGCTCACCGGTGGTCCACTCGATGTTGTGCTTGGCGGTCACAGTGAAGGTGATCGGCTTGATGGTGTTGTAGCCGGCCGGGGTCGCGGTCTCGGTCAGGATGTAGTCGCCGTCATCGAGACCGGAGAAGGTGAAGGAGGTGTCCTCGCCCGCGGTGAACTCCTTGACGGAGGTCGTGGTGCCGTCATTAAGCTTCTTCTCCAGCTTGAACGCGGCGCCCTTCAGAGCTTTCTTGTTCTCGTTGACCTTGTTCACGACGACCTTGTAGGTGAAGACGATGACGTTGTCCCACGGGGTCTCACCGGTCGGGGTGCTCTCGCCGCCCTGCTCAGAGTTCGGGTTGTTGGAGAACTGCAGCTTGGCCTTGTTCACGTTGCCCTGGTTACCGAGCACGGCCTGCTTGGTGAGCGTAGAGGTGTAGTCGACGGTGATCACGGAGCCGGCCTTGGCGGCAGCCACGGCGGTCTTCAGATCGGTGAACACAACCTCGAAGGTGCAGCCGTCGGTGAGACCGGTGGTCTTGACCGTGTAGTTGGTAGCATCAACAGCCTTGCCGTCGACGGCGACCTTGACGGAATCAGCGTTGAAGGACAGGCCCGTCTCCTCCACATCGTGGAAGGCGAGGTAGTAGGTCTTGTAGGCGGCGTAGTTGCTCGGCAGGGTGGCCTTCAGCTGGAACGGGACCTTATCGTTGACGTCGTAGTCGGCGGAATCCTGCCAGCCGGAGGTATTACCAGTGGTGTCGTTGGTGTCCTGGACCTTCTTCTCGAAGGAGGGCACGTCGCTCTTCGGGCTGATGATCACGTCACCGACAACCTTGGTGATGTACAGGGTGCTGGCGTCGTTGCCGCTCACGGAGCCGTCCTTGTCCTTGATGAGGTAGTAGCCCGGAGCCGCCCCGTAGGACTTGTTGTCCTTGGTCAGCGTTGCGACCGGGTTCTCAAGTTTGGCGAACGTCTTGATGACGTCAAGCTTGTCCTGGTCGGTCTTGCCTTCGACGTTCACGTCGGTGAGCCGCTTCAGCTCATCGGCGGTCACCTCGGTGCCCTTGGTCTTGATGCCGTTCTCGCCATACTTGACGTTGGAGAGCACGCCCTCGGACAGATCACCGGTGAAGACCTGGTACACCTCGTAGGTGTGATCCTGATACTGGGTACCCGCAGGGAACGTAATTGTCGGATTAGTAGTGGCAGTCGCAGGATTTTCCGCCATGGCGGTGGAGGCGCCGGCGACTCCGGCGATAGCCATTGCCGCGGTGGCTGCCACAGCGACGAGGCCCTTGAGAACCTTGTTCATTGTTCTCCCTTTCTTTCTTGTTTGAAATCTTGAATCTTCAGTTATTGCCTAGTGGGCATTGGGTCGCTACGGTCCAGCCCCCTTCCCCTAGACGAGTTCATCATTGCCGCCTCCTGAGGCTCAAGGCCAGACCGGCCACGGCAATCGCCACTGCGAGGAATCCCGCAGCGTACATCTTGTTTACTCCCTCGCCGCCTGTACCAGGCAGAACGACGCCGGGGGTGTTGGTAATGGAACCACCGTCAACGGTGAATGCGGCAGACTTCTGATAGTCGGCGGTAGTCTCCGGCTTGAAACCGGAAGACGTGTACCACGTGCCTTTCACGTTCGCGCCTTCGGCCGGCCCGATGCGGAACACGTGCGGAGTCGTATCGATGTTGTACCCGTCAGGAGCCTTGGACTCGATTAACTGGTATTCACCCCACTCAAGACCAACGATGGAGAACTTACCGGCTTCGCCGTCACGATCCGTGTACTGTCCCGTCTGCGCGGAGCAGGTCTTCTCGCTGCTGTTCACGCAATCCTTGATGGTTGCGACCGGATCAGTACTGCCGGTCTCGGTATAAACCGCGTTGCCGTTATCCCACGAGAAGTTCCTAGTCTTGTACAGCTTCCATTCGGAACCGGCCAGCAGCTTGTTGGTGTCAGTCTCGTCGGTTTTCTTCCAGTTCACCGTACCGGTAAGACGCGAGTTCTCAATGTTGCCCGCGCTAGGAAGATTGGAACTCGTGACTTGCCCATTCTCAATAACGATGGTGTAAGTCTTCGTCTTACTGACATCGAAACCGTTCGGCGCGCCAGTCTCTTTCAGCTCGTAGGCGCCGTTAGTAAGGTCGGACACCTTGAACTTACCGGCCTTCGGGTCTTCGTCCGCCAGTGTATTGGCTGCCTTAGCAGTCGTGTTGGTAATAGTGCGCACCACCGGCTGGTCATAGAACACTGCATTCTTCACCGCGGAACGACGGGAACGATTCTCCACGTATGCGCTAGTCACCGTGCAACCGGAGGGAACAGCCGAACCACGGTAGTTGTTATATGCTTCCACTACCTGTACGGAGTTCCCCGTGAATGTGAAGTTCGATCCATTCGTTGCTTGGAATATTTCAGACGATTTCAGATCCAGCCCCTGACGCTTGCCAAGATAGAACTCGTAATTGGCAGTAACCGAGCTCTTCGGCAGCTGGAAACGCACGTAGTCACCGCATACACTGGAACTTTGCACATCGCCGCTCCAGTTATTGCTGTCCGTGCTCTTCTTATATTTCAGCCAGTATTCGTTCCAAGACGCATTCGACTTCTTGAAGTACACAGAGACCATTGGCTCCGTCACCTTGATCTTCACAGTGGCTGTGTTCTGGTTACACTGTTCGGTGGCGGTAATGGTCACATAGCCCGAGGTCACCCGATTGGCGGTCACCTTGACAATGGTGCCGATCGTAGGAGTTACGGAAACCTCATCCGTATTGCTCGAAGTCCAGTTCACCGTGTTGCCTTCAGGCGCCACGGTAGCCGTCAGCGTCATGGTCTTGCCCTGTTCCAGGCTGATTTCCTGGCCTTCGGTGTAGTTGCCGATGTTCACAGAGCCTTCCACGGTCACACCGTTTACCGTAACCGGGAACCTCAGAGTCTTGTCACCTGCTGTGAACACGATGTTCGTAGTGCCGTCGCTATACGGCTGCAACTGCGCGCCATCGCTGGCAATGCCTGCAACGGCAGGGCTTTCGGACTTCCACTGCACCTTCGTGGCGAGCTCGTTGCCGTTCTGATCCACAGCAACATAAGAAATGCTTACCGGAGTGGAATTCGTGAAGTTCCACGAACTAACTTCAACTCCCTTGATCTTGACCACGATGTTTGCGATTTCGCTGTCGGAATCATCATCCGTAATAGTCCACGACTGGTCGGGATCGCCCTTCTTGGTCAATTCCCAAGTGGAACCCGCGAGCAACGTGTTCTGGTCTTCTGCGTCAACCTTCGACCATGCGATGGAAGTGCCGGCACTCACGTTGACAATGGCACCATTGTACAGCTGCTTGGCGGTGTCATCAGTGATTTCAGCGCCAGTAGCGCTGTACACCTTGTCGATGGTTGAAACGGTATCCGTACTGTCGTGCGTGACGATGCGATAGATGTTCGTGTTCAACGCATACTGGCTGCTGCCGGTACCGCTTTCCTTCAGGTAGTATGTGGCCTTCTTTGCGAGACTGCCCAAAGTGACGCTACCGTTATTCGCATCATCCGCATCATTCCAGCCGCCATCGGCAACCGTGGTGATGGGGTTCGTGCCATTCATGGCATTATTCCTCGTGCCGTACACGGTCCACGAAGTACCCTTCAGCGTCTTGCCCTCGGCATCGACCTTATCCCACTTGATCGCGGCGCAGGAGGTGGTCATCTGCCCGTACCAAGACAGGTTATGCCGTTCCTGGTCCATATCCACTGCAGAGGTGGAATATTTACCTTCGGAGTTGACAAAATTACCGTTGCCTGTGGTAACAACATCCTTGTTGTACATTTCGAAATCGCCGGTAGTCCACACACGACCGTTGGTGGAAACATGCGACTGGAAGTTACCTGCAGCACCGGAATCGTTGCCCGTTACCATAACGGAACCCATCCATGCGGCAGACGGATCATCGGTTACGTTGACGTTGTACCAGTCTTCCTTATCACCATGGTTCTGATCCTTGTACCAGCCGGTGTTGATGCGCCCCGACCCCTTACCACCAAGAATCGTAAGGGTATTGGTGTTATAGAAGTTCCACATCAGCTGGCTTGCGCGCTTGACGTACTCCTGCCCATGCGTATTGTTGTAGCGGTTTGTGCCCGTCGAATTCATCATGACGTAGCCGTCGGAGATATCAATGTCGTTCCATTTGAACTGCCAGCCATTGTGGAACTTCACATCGTTGCCATTACCATTGATATTGACGGCAACCGAAGCATTGTCGGAAATGTTCTTGAAGTTGAACACCACGCCGGCATCACCAATGTTATTCAGCCTTGATGCGTCCAAATTGAACACCTGCAACTCGTCTTTGCCGTTGCCAGTCAGCGTGATTTCCGTCTGCCTGGAATTGTTCTGAATATCGAACCGATAGACGTTGTGTTCGTAGGTGTTGTAGCTGTACGAGTAACGAGAACCTGTGTAATTATCCTCATTGCCTTTCGCAACAGTGTTGCTGGAAGAAATCTTCGCGAGCTTGCCGGACAGCGTAGCCACATAATTCTTATAGTCGGAATACGTGTAATCCGAACCCGTCGAAGGATTCTTCACTCCGGAAATAACGGTGTTGCTGTGATTCCAGTTGACTTTGCCGTTGCCGCCCATGGCATATACGGAATACTGTTCACCGTTCGTCCAAGTGTTGCGGCTTTGCACTGTGGTCTGATTACCAGCAATGTTCGCGCTAAAGTTATGGTCATTCGTCTCGCCGGTAGCGCCATTCCCCGCTCCGGTTCCAAGCCAGCTGGATCCCTGATTAGCGTCATCCGTCCAGCCCTGAGCACCACCGAACCAATTCAACTCGGAATTGGTGCTATAGCCACCGACCGAAAGCACGGTCGAGCCGTCCTTTGGACGGAACTGCGAACCAAAACCGACGATGCCCCAACGAAAACCACGCGAACGATTGAATGAGCCATCCTTATTCCAGATGTTCCAAGCCTGCTTCATTGGATGAAGCAAAAGCTTTCCGTTCACAGCGGTCAAGCCTTCGGCCTCAACAGCGTAAGAACCCTCAGGCGCATTGTTGTTATTGGCAGAAGTAATGCCCGACTTCTTGCCACCTACATACATGTCACCGCCAACGAAAGTAGCGATACCTTCATCGTTACCGCTGCCGGAGGTCTGATCGCCTAACGGTTCTGTGGTAGGTGTGCAGATTGCGCCGTCATTGTGACTTTCGTCAGCTTTGGCATTGTAGGTGGGGAGGAGGGAAGTTACTGCTACGGTGGCCATCATGGCTACCGCTATGGCGGCGGCGGTCAGGGAGCGGGTACGCGAAAGCACGCGACCGGTTGCCGATCGCGTTCCTGCATAGTGTCGTGGTGCGTTGCCGACACCATTACGCCATTGCCTCATCTTGTCCCCTATCCGCAAAGTGTTCACCCTTCTGAGTCCCTCAACTCGAGGGTTGATATCCTTTGCATAATGCCGTTATCACTTCTGTTTTACGTATAGCTTCTGCGCTGTTCCCATCTCCGGCAACACAGCCGGAAACCTCTGTTTTCCCCTTTTCTCTGACCTACGGTTTACTATGATAACCTTTGCAGTTATGAAAACAAAATGAAACAGAAAGAACCCACACCCCCTCCCCCGATACGTTTTTTCGTCCCCTCTCACGGGGACAACGCTTTAAAGCCTGATATTCAACGGTTTGTCAACGATTGCAAAATCAAAAAACACATGCTGATCATTGAATGAAATTCATCATTCATCAGCCCCCGATTGGCGTGTCATGAAACACATCACTGCAAATTGTTTCATTTTTTTTCCTGAAAACGTATGCCACACACCGTGACTACAGTGGGGGTATCCCTTATCAATCCACCCCAGGCCATCACAATCAGCCCGTCGGCATTGACGGGCTGCGGAAGGGTAATGAGACTCGGCTCTCAGCGGCCAGTGCCGTACACGGAATCGGTGCCGCGCAGTACGAGCTGGGCGCGCACAATCTCATGCGCGTTCTCAAGCGGCTTGCCTTCGATAAGCTTCATGGCCTTTTGTGCGGCCGCGCGACCCATCGCATACGGATCCTGGCGCATGGTGGTCAGGTTCACAGTGTCGGCGTACGGCGAATCGTCGAAGCCGATAATCGAATAGTCACTCGGCGTGTGGTGGCCGTAACGTTCCAAACGCAACACCAGCGGAATCGCCATCATATCCATCTGGCAGCAAATCGCATCCGGGAACTCGTCCAACGCAAGCAGCGCGGTCAACGCCGAGTCGGCGAAGGTCTTGCCACGCGGCACAGAGACGACGCGCCACTTGAAGTCATGGGAGGCCTCCATCGTCTTGCAGGCGCGGATGAAGCCCTGTCCTCGCGCATCGATGGAGGAATTAATGGAATCGACCGCATCGGAGCACACGTACACGATATTCTTGTGCCCCAGATTGATCAGATGCTGGGCGGCGGTGAACATGCCGTCCTCATCGTCGATGGAGATGGTGGCGTCGAAGCCGTTTTGCGTCGGCGTATTGATGCCGATGATCGGCACGTGGATGCGCTTGAGCTGCTGGATTTCCTTCGGATCCACGCCGAACGACGTCACGAATACGGCGTCCACGTTGCGGCGGACCGGCAGATTCGTGAAGAAGTCGCGGCGGTTTTCGGCGGTGTCGACGTGCTGGAACAGCGATACGTCATACCCGGCATTATGCATGACGGATTCGATTCCAGCGAACACTTCCGTATTGAACCAGCTAGTGATCTCTTCATTCATCAGCATCGCCACACGGTACGTTTGACCCGATTTCAACGATGTCGCGGAACGTGAGATGTTGAAATCAAGCTTGTCGGCAGTTTCCAGCACCTTGCGACGTGTACGTTCGGACACCAGTTCCGGCCGCGTGAACGCGCGCGATACCGTGGAAATCGACACACCCGCGGCCTTGGCCACCTCGCGAATGCCTGCTCTATCCATCTCTCAACCCCTTTGCGGTTTCTGCATCATAATCACAAACGTTCCCAGCCTTGGAAACACTCGCTTGAGCGGCGATGCTCTCTCAATCTGTTTCCATCATACTGCGAACGTTGTCAAAAATCACGCTAGTTTTGCACAAATCGCACAAATTATCAAAATAACCGGGTAAACCGCGTAAAAAGCCCATTTCGTCCACTGATGCTTATAGCCCAGCCTGCCGTTGTAATAATGCACGAATGCAACGCCAATGCCAGGCATAATCATCATCACCGCGCCAAACAGGCCGGCAGTGAACATCATCGAATTCTCATGCTGGCGCATCAACGTGAAAATCAGCACGAAACCAAGCGTCACCGCGCCGATGCTCATCATGTGCTGGCGTAGGCCGATACGCAGCAGCAGGTCCCACAGCAGACCAATCACCACCAGTCCGACCGACAACAGCACCTTCATGACCTTCTGATAGCGCGACGCCACCCAATCGAGCGCGGCAAGCACAACAAACGCAACGAACAGGCCGAAAACGGGATTCTGCGAGCCCAGGTCGAAAGCCTTATGCGATGTGGCGAGGTCGTACGGCACCTCGCACACCACGGCGAGAATGAACAGCTGCAGGCCGTACGCGACCCGGCTGTGCGTTTCACGGAAACCCTGCACCAGCAGCCACGCGTAGATCGGAATGGCGAACCAGGACACCACTTCGCTCAGGACCATCGCCGTCAGCGACGTCATATTGTTGGTATCGGAGCCGAAGAACAGCGGCACGATGGTGGTGCTGCCGGCGGACAAGGCCAACGCCACCGCGCCGATGACCTTAAGTTGGAACACCGTCAGTCCGCGACGCTTTTTCCTGTTGCGGCGAGCGCCGCCGAATCCGATTTGGTCGGTCGAATCGGTTCGAGCTCCCTGCTCGGCATAGCCTTCCATATGTCCTCCTATTGCGATTTTTCCGCGCGTCGCACGTGGCACGTGCACCTTACGCACGCCTTACGCACGTATGCCTTTTACGACTTGCGACTTTTCCTTGCGACTTTCCCGCACGCCACAGCGGCTTCCCGCACGTCCCATGCGATTTAAGCTCAGCGCCCACCGCGCGCCTTATGCGTCCAGCACGAATTTCAGCAGCCCGTCGTAGTCGGCTCCGGTAAACGAACATACCGCATGTGCCGAAACGTCCGGGTCGTCCGCCGGTGAAATTTCCGTGCGGAAGTATGCCGCGTCGAGGCCGGCGGAATTGGCGCCGATGATGTCGTTGCGCTCGTCGTTGCCGACCATGAGCGCGTGCTTGGCGGTCACGAATTCACGGTCGAGCGCCAGCATGTACAGGTCGCGTGCGGGCTTGCGGATTTTCTCTTCACTGGAGATGATCACGTCGTCCAGTACGCCGGCAAGGCCGGTCTCTTCCAGTTCGGGGCGTGTGTAGCAGGCCTGCGCGTTGCTCAGCAGCGCCACGACCATGCCGGCGTCCTGCAGTTGTTCGATCATGTCGAGCGCGCCGGGGTACAGCCGGAACAGGCTGGTGCTGCCTTGGCGGAACGCCCATGCGGCTTTCAGCGCGGCCTGCGGTAGCGCGAGTTTCTTTTCCGCTTCCTCGCTGCGATTCATGAGCAGGGACCGGTAGACCGGCAGGATGTCGAATTCGTCCCACCCGTTGCGAACGATTGCACGGTCGGCTTGGTGGACCATTTCGCGGGCTTCGAGCTTTTCGAACTGGTCGCGCATCACGTCGACGGATTCGTACTGCGCGCCCAATTCGGTCACGCAATCGTACAGCGCCTGCCATGCGGCCTCGCTCTGCTCATCGGTACGAATGTCGATCAGCGTTCCGTACAGGTCGAAAAACACCACCTCGTACCGCGGATTGCGCGCTCCGATTCCCACTGTCGTATCCTTTCTGGTTTTCCGGCCCCATTGCCGTATCTGTTACGGCAACCGCAGCTTTGCGGTCGCCGTTTTGTAGCTTCCCTACTGAGAGTATTACTGCAACCGCCAGATTGCAAACGTATGCGGTGGAACAATCAAATAATCGCCATCACCTGCGCTCACATTGCCTTCCACCGGACTGACGGACGAGCCGAGACCACACCAGTATCTCCGTATTCCGCCAATCGGTTCCAAACCCGTTACGGCCACGTCAATAACGCCGACGTGTCTGCCTGGATTGGCGGCCATCAGATAATCGCCGACGCGGAACACGAGTTCGTCGCCTTCCGTATCGACGATATTGCGATTGCCGTCGAACCACTGTGGATCAGACTTGCGCAATGCAATCAACTTCGCGTAATACTCAATCAAATCGCGCTTCTGCCATGCACGGTTCCAATCGAGCCAGTTAAGCTCTTTGGCGGAATCGTAAGAATCAGAGCTGCCGAATTTGGTACGTGCGAACTCCTCGCCGGACAGCATGAACGGGATGCCAGCGGAGGTAAGCGTGATACCCACAGCCAGCTTGTTGGCGTCCATCACGTCGGTCAGCGCGGCCGCAATCTGCGGACCGACACCGGCCAGCCCTTCCGCCGAGAAATCGGCGTCATACATGACTTTTGGCACATCCACGGTGTTTTCGTTAACGCCTTCGGCCACGGTGCTGCCCAACGAACCAGCCGCAAAGCTCGCGCACAACTTGTCCCACAGCGTGAGGTCGTCGTGCGCGGACACGTATTGAATGACCTGGCCTGCCACTCCTTCCGAATGTTTGCCGCGACGCCACGCGTCCACGGCCTCACGCGCAGCCGCTACGTTCTCGTGCATGCCACCGTTCACATAACCCGGGCGGTCCGAGAAGAACACATGGCCCTTGATGGTGTCTCGCGTGGTGTCGCAGAAGTGGCCGATGCGACTGTCAAGCTTCGACAGGCCTGACTTGTCAGCCAGCACGGTGTCGCTGGGCAGCGGCGCGGTGGCGCCCGCGGACCACGGTTCGCCGTACATGAGAATGTCGCGTCCACGGCCGGGAATCTCATCCAGAGCAGCACGCACGGCATTCATGGTGTCCACGTCGATCAGACCCATCAGGTCGAAACGGAAGCCGTCCATGTGGTATTCGCGCGCCCAGAACGTCACGGATTCCACGATGAACCGGCGGAACATCTTGCGTTCGGTGGCCATATCGCAGCCGCAGCCGGATCCGTTGGCCAGCGCGCCGTTGGGCTTACGGCGCAGGAAATAGTCCGGCACCGACCGCTCAAACCAATTATCGGGCGAGAACATGTGGTTGTAGACCACGTCCATGATCACTTTGATGCCGGCGTTGTGCAGCGCCTGCACCATCTGCTTCACTTCGCGGATGCGCACCGACCCGTCGAACGGATTGGTGGAATACGAGCCTTCCGGCACGTTGTAATTGACCGGATCGTACCCCCAGTTGTAGCGATCGCAGGTCTCTTCGTCCACGGAACCGAAATCGTAAATCGGCATGAGCTGCACCGCGGTGACGCCAAGTTTCTTGAGATATGCGATGCCCGTGGGAAAGTTGGGATGCCCGTCCAGAGACGTACCGTCGTCGGTGAACGCCAGATACTTGCCCCGATGCGATTCGGGGAAACCGCCGGCGGGATCATTGCTGAAATCGCCCACATGGGTTTCCCAGACCACCGTCTGCGCAAGCGGCACGTCCGGCATATGGTCGCGGTACCAACCATCCGGATTGGTGCGGCTGAAGTCCACGACCATGCTGCGCCGGCCGTTCACACCGGCCCCGCGCGCCCACGGATCGGCGACGCGGTCCACGGAACCGCAATCGCGTTCAATCAAAAAGTCGTAATACACGCCGTGCTTGTTGTCGGCGAAATCGTACGTCCAGGAACCGTCGGATTCCGGACGCATCGTGTACTGTCCAATCAGAGCGTCGCCGCTTTCCCCCATGGAGCCACGCGAGAACAGTCTCAGGGTCACCTTCTGTGCGGAAGGAGCCCAGAGAGCGAACTGGGTGCCGGTTTCAGTAACAACGGCACCCAGCGGCCGTTCCAGACACAGCGGGAACGGTTCGGCGACGCTCGTGTTCGGCTGTGCGAAGCTGTCTACGAGCGTCATATCCTTTGCCTTTCTTTAGCCCTTCACGGAGCCCGACATGGACTCCTGATAGAAGCGCTGCATCACAATGAACAGGATGGCGATCGGAACGGAGATCACGACCGCGGCCGCGGCGAAGCGGGCAAACCAGTTCTGGATATATTCCTTCTGCAGCATGAGCCACAGGCCCAATGCCACGGTGTAGTTGGATTGCGTACGGCAGATCACCTTGGCCATGACAAAGTCGAGCCACGGGGTCAGGAAGCCGATGATGGCCTGGTAGACGATCATGGGCTTGCAGATCGGGATGATGATCTTATGGAACACCTGGAAACGGGTGCAACCGTCGAGCAGGGCGGCTTCGTCCAGCGAGGTCGGAATGGTGTCCATATAGCCCTTCATCACGTAGAAGCCAGCGCCGGAACCGGCGGAGTACACGAGAATCAACGCCACGGTAGTCATGGTGCCGCTTGACAGGCCCAAGGCCTTCAAGATGAAGTAGATGGCGGTGACGGCCATGATACCCGGGAACATGCCAAGAATCAGCACAACGTTCATGAAAGTCTTGCGCACACGGAAACGCATACGGCTCATGCAGTATGCCACAGAGAGCACGAAGATCAGAGAAATCGCACAGGTGAAGCAGGCGATGATGAACGTGGTGCCGAACATCTTCGGGAAGTCCAACACGTTGCGGTCGGTGAACAGCACCCTATAGTTGTCCAGAGTCCACTCCTTCGGGAAGAAGGAGCTGGTGTACGGGGCGGTGTTCTTATTGAACGACTCCGCGAACACCCATACGATTGGGACGAGCCAGATGACGGCCAGAATGGCCAGGAACAAGTGGGCGAACACGTCGCCGGTGATACGGCGGATCTTCTGGTCGTGCAGAAGGCCGTGGCTTTCCACTTTGGTTGCGGAATGCTTGTTGCTCATCGGAATGCCTCCTCATTCTTATAGGAGCCGGAATTGCGGTAGGTGATCAGCGAAACGATGGCCAACACGACGAAGGTCATGATGCCGATCACGGCACCGAGATTGTAATCCTGCTTGTCCACGGTCAGCTTGTACAGCCAGGTGATAAGCAAATCAGTGGAGCCTGCGGAATCGCCCAATGGCGTAGGATCGCCGCCGGACAGCAGGTAAATGACGTTGAAGTTGTTCACATTGCCCGTGAAGGTGGTGATCAGATACGGGGTGAGCACGAAGATAATGTACGGCATGGTGATCTTAGTAAAGATCTGCCACCAGTTGGCACCGTCGATCTTCGCCGCCTCATACTGATCGGCCGGAATGTTCTGCAGAATACCGGTGATCTGCATGATGGTGTACGGGATACCGACCCACAGGTTGATGATGATCACGGTGACGCGGGCCCAAGTGGCGTTGGTGAAGAACGGCAACGGGCCGTCAATCCAACCCCACGTCTGCAGCATGCGGTTCACCGCACCCTGCGGCTGGAGCATGGTGTGCATGACCAGCAGAGACACGAACTGCGGAACGGCGATGGACATGGAGAAGCAGGCACGCCAGAAACCCTTGAAGTGGGTGGTCTTGCGATTGATGATCATAGCCACGAACATGCCGAGGAAGAAGTTCAGGAAGGTGGCGAAGAAGGCCCAGACCAATGTCCACACCAGCACACGTCCGAACAGTACGGCGTTAACGGTGCCGCCGCTGTTGGAGAAAACCTTGGCGAAGTTCTCAAAGCCGACCCAGTGGAACAGCACGAGGTGCTTGTGGTCATAGCTGGTGAATGCCATTGAAATCATGAAGATCAACGGCAGCACGGTGAACACGACGATGCCCAGCGTGGGCAGGAACATCAGCAGAACGTGCGCCTTGGCATCGAGCAGCTCGCGGACATCGTCCATGAAGCTCGGAGCCTTGCCGTTCTCCTCGAGCAGCACCTGGGACTTGTATGCAGAGCGCACGGACATGACCCACAGGCCGATGAAGGCAGCGGTGATAACCAGAGTGGCGACACCGTACAACAGGATGACCACGGAACGGTCAGGTTCGGTGTAGACCCAGAAGCCGTCGACCAGCTTCTTGCCGCCTGCATTGGTGCCCAAGGTCGGCAACTTGGAAAGATAGTCCACACCATTGATTGCCATGAACACGAAGTATGCGATTTCCAGCGCCAGCATGGCAATGCCCTTGACATACTGCTTGCGCACGATATCGCCAAGACCAAACACCACTGCGGAAAGCTTAGTGAACAGGTCACCACGCCGGAACGCCGCCCTTACCGTGTAAGGCGACGGAGAAACATAATCAGCACCCTGCTTCCGAAGGCGCTTCATCTCCCGTGGGGAAAGAGTTGTTGCTGTCATTTCGACTGCCCTCTCATATGGATATTGAAAGATAAAAAAAGCTTTGCTCCCGGACAAGGGGAAGGAGAATTTAAAAACCTTGCCCGGGAATGCAAAGCTCGGAGGAGGAGTGAGCCACTATGCAAAGTGGAGAGAGACACCGCGACTCGAAGCATCTCTCAAAGCTGCAGGATGGCTGGGGGGATTTGGCAGTGCCAACCACCTGCATTCTTCAGTTATTGGATTTTTAGGATTACTGATTTCACTCAGCGATCTTGCCACCGGCCTGCTTGACCCAATCCTGGTACTTGGCGGCAGCGTTGTCCTTGGTGATTTCCTTGTTGACCAGGGCCTTGCCGAAGGTTTCGGCCGGAGTCCACCAATCGTTCATGCCGGACAGACCGGACTGCAGGAGAGCAGTGTTGGCCATGGTGTCGGCCTGGGCCTTGGCTGCGACGTCGTCGGTGGTCAGATCAGACAGGGACTTGTCGGTCGGCGGGATGGCGCGCATCTCGTAGTGCAGCTTCTGAGCTTCGGTGGAGCCGAGGTAAGCCGCGAACTGAGCGGCGGCCTTCGGGTTCTTGGCGTTCGGGTTGTAAGCAGCGGCCTTGGTGGCGGCGAAGGACTTCATCTGCTTCTTCTGGCCGTTCACGGTGAAGGTCGGCAGAGAGGTGGCGGCGTAGTTGTCACCCAGGGCCTCCTTCACGTCCTTAGCGGACCAGGTACCGGAGAACAGCACGTCGGCGGAGCCATCCTTGATGGCTGCGAGGCCGGAAGCGCCATCATCGTTGGAGAAGTTCGGGTTGGCGACCACATCAACCAGATAAGAGGTGATATCGGCGCCGTCCTTCGGGAAGACCATGCCTGCGTCAGCATCATTGCCCTTCTCGCCGAACAGGCTCAGGCCATCATAGAAGCCGTTGATGTACCAAGAATTCTGCAGGGAGAACGCGACCTTGGCCTTGGAAAGGATGGTATCGAAGTCCTTGGCCTCATCCTCGGTGATCTTGGACTTGTTGTAGTACATGAACCACGTGTTGTCGGTGTACGGCACGCCATAGAGCTTGCCATCGGTGCCGGTGACGGAGTTGACTTCGAGGTCACCGTTCTGTTCCTTCACCTGCTTCTCAGCGTCGGTGCCCAGCTGGCCAATGGCCTTGGCGTCCATTAGAACACCCAACTGATCGGAAGCGAACATATAGACATCGGCCGCCGCGGACGGATCAGTGCTGACCTGCTTGGAAGCATCGCCTTCAGAGACCACGTCATTCTTCCACGTGATATTGTATTCCGGATGCGCCTTGGCGAAGTTCTCTTCGACCTTGCCCAGCCAGTTGGTGTCCTTGGCCTGGTCTTCCTGCGGGGCCCACACGCTCAGCGTGACGGCCTCGGTGGAGCCGGAAGCGTTCTTATCGCCACCGTCGGAGGAGCCACCGCACGCAGCGAGCGGAACCAGCATAGAAACGGCAGCAGTAAGTCCGATTGCCTTCTTCCAATCGATCTTCATTGATCTTCCTTTCCTCACATAACCTTGTGTTCCTCAACATCTCCGGTTAAATGGTACGGACCAAAACCCTGCATACGTTCACATCATCGTTCTTGGATGATTACCAACAACACTGGGGCCACCAAAAATGTATCAGTGATTGTTAGTGTAGCACGTTTCTGCCAACGTTTGCAATTCAGCGCTATGATTGTTTCAAAGAAACACCGCAAACCGCGAAATATCAAGGAGACACACCCTCATGCTTCCCCCCGCGAAACACCCCCACCCCAAATGGCTTGCCGACGCAATTTTTTATGAAATCTATCCACAGTCCTTCGTCGACTCCAATGGCGACGGCATCGGAGACATCCCCGGAATCACTTTAAAACTGGACTACATCAAGGATCTCGGATGCAACGCGATCTGGCTCAATCCCTGTTTCGACTCGCCATTCAAAGACGCCGGCTACGACGTGCGCGACTACAAAAAGGTGGCATCACGCTACGGCACCAACGACGATCTCATTGCGTTGTTCGACGCCGCCCACCGGCGCGACATGCACGTGATCCTCGATCTCGTGCCAGGCCACACCAGCGAGGAACACGAGTGGTTCCACCGCAGTTGCAAGGTCGAACGAAACAATTATTCCGACCGCTACATCTGGACAGACTCATGGATCTCCGGTGGCGACGGACTGCCATTCATCGGCGGCGAATCGCCCCGCAACGGTACCTACATCTTGAACTTCTTCAAATGCCAGCCGGCGCTCAACTACGGTTTCGCGCACCCCGAACGTAGCTGGCAGAAGCCAGCCCTTGGTCCGGACGCGAAGGCCACTTGCGACGCGATGGTGGACGTCATGCGGTTCTGGCTTTCCCGTGGCGCAGACGGCTTCCGCGTGGATATGGCCGACAGCCTCGTCAAAAAGGACGATGAGGGCAAGCCTTACACCATCCGCACCTGGCAGTACATGTTCGCCCGGATCCGCCCGGCCTTCCCCGAAGCCGCGTTCGTTTCGGAATGGGGACGGCCAGAGGAGTCGATGGCCGCCGGCTTCGACATGGATTTCTATCTCGATTGGCGTTGGGACGGCGTTCCCAACGGCTACAACATGCTGTTGCGCAACGTGGACGACCCGTTGAGCCGCAAGGGCGACAAGAGCTATTTCAACGCCGATTCCGGCACGCCGATCAGCAAATTCCTGGACGAGTACGAGCCGCGTCTGCGCGAAGCGGAAACGGCCGACGGAAATTTTAATTTCATCACCTGCAACCACGACACCGCACGCGTGGCGCCGCGACTGTCGCAGCGCGAAATCGCCCTGGCATACTGCACGCTGTTCGCGATGCCGGGCGTGCCGTTCCTGTATTACGGCGACGAAATCGGCATGCGATACCGCGCACTGCCCGGCAAAGAAGGCGGCTACGTGCGCACCGGTTCGCGCACACCGATGCAGTGGGGTGCGAACGACGCATCCGGAGCACTTCACGTGTCCGATTCTGCAGAATCGGACACTCGGGCTGGCGATGTGACCGGTGGCAGCTACCTGCCCGCCGACCCGTCCGCCGACGCCCCGACCGTCGCCGCACAGCAGGCCGACGCCGAATCACTGTGGCATACGGTGCGCTCCATACTCCACGTCAAGGGGGAATGCGACGCCTTGCGGTCGGGGGCTACGTTCCATGCAATCGAACGCGATAGAGTGTTCGTTTTCGAGCGTTCCACCCACCTGCAGAAGCTGATCATAGCCGTCAATCCAAGCCGCGATTGCAAAGCTTTGCAGTTACCAGATGGTAGTTATCGGACGATTTTCAGCATCGGCGAAAACGAAATTAGCGGCACTTCGCTGCGTCTAGGTCTGCAAAGCTTTGCAATTCTCGAAGCCGAGTAGCAGACGAGCAATGCCCCGTTGGAATAATCGTTTGCAATGCGGAGCGCTGCGCCTTCGTATTGCAAACGATAGTCAATATGGAAAAACAATTCCGGTTATCTATATTCCTGAAATTAGAGCAAAATCGCAATATAGCAACACTCTCTTACCGCAAAACACGCTTTGAAAACGATATCATACCGTGATATAGTTATCTTTGGTGCGAATGCCACCAGCATCGAAGCTGCGGCAATCGCAAGCAATGTAGCATGTCAGCCGTCACAAACGGCGCGGAAAGAAGGGACCCATGACACAGACCCAGCAGACCGAAAGCGCAGAGCGCATCGCACGGCCTCTTATCCAGCTCGCCAAGCTCAATGGCATTTCCACGTCGTATATCGACCAGCTCGGCACCTATGTGGAAATCCGCGACGAAGTGCTCGTCTCCGTATTGGCCGCACTCGGCGTGGACGCATCCAGCGACGAGGCCATCGTACGCTCCATGACCCAACTTGAGGTGGAAAACAGCAAACGTTTGCTCCCCTCCACCATCGTCGCCACCACCGGCAAACCGACCGGCATCACCCTGAACTGCTCGTCGGACGCGGACATCACCGCCTCCATCGAACTGGAGGACGGCACCGCGTTTGGCCACTTTGCCCTGCTGCCGAACCTCAATTCCGGCAAGCCGGACTTGACCATCGCACCCGACCTGCCGATGGGTTACCACACGCTGACCGTCACG
>OIEN01000640.1_pt1 | contig 19960 bp, 14 predicted proteins | sample 1581741 | NCBI WGS metagenome assembly OIEN01 (sample SAMN01760944, study PRJEB22395) | human gut metagenome | reverse complement strand
AATGCGCAGCGAGCCGGTAACATAGTCGAGTCTATAGTCAGGATGGCGAGATGGCTCGGAATGACGGTTATTGCCGAAGGAGTCGAGGACGTTAAAGACGCCGATTATTTAAAGTCGGTAGGCTGTTATTATATTCAAGGTTATTTGTACTCCAAGCCTTTGCCGGTCGACGAATACGAAAAACTGTTTTGCAACGAAAACAAAGAATACGTCATGTCGAGATTACAGACGCTCAAAAATTTGAATAACAACGAATTTTGGGATCCGAAGTCCATGGAAACTCTTATCTTTAACAGCTACGTGGGCGGAGCATGCATATTCGAATATCGTAACGGAGTAACCGAAGTTCTGCGTACCAGCGACGAATACGTTAAGCAGTTCGGTTCGATTAAGATAGATCCTGCCGACATAAAAAACCTGACTTTTTCCGATTATTTGTACGCAGACGATAAAATCAGATTTTTAAACGATATCAAAAAATGTATTTCTTCCGACAGACAGGTTTCTGGAGAATATAAGATACATAGCGGAAATGCAGTTGAGTACGTGCGAGTGACGCTTAGAAATATTGCAAAAGCGGACGATACGTTTTTGATGTACGGCGTTATGGTCAATCAGACCGAACAACGCCTTGCCGAAATAGCTAAGCGAGATGCTTCGACTCAACTTGCTTCGATAGTGGATAATTTTGACGGTGGAGTAATAGTTGCCGTTGTACGTTCGCTTTTGGATATGTACGTCGTGTTTGTAAACGACGGTTTTTACAAAATGTTCGGATATACGAGAGAACAGTATCGAGCAGAATCTGTCAGCGTTGCCGATTTGATATTTCCGGATGACAAGAGTTTGTTGTCCGAAAAATTATGTGAACTTTCAATTGGTTCGGGCTGCAAAGTTTGCGAGTGTAGATGTGTTAAGCGAGATGGCACCGTTATTTGGACGAGATGGACAAATGTACCCATGAGTCTGGAAAGCGTAAACAGACAAACGCTGATGAGCGTAGTTCAGGACATTACCGCAGGTAAAGAAGTAGACGGTCAATTAAAGATTCTTAACGAAGCGGCAAACGAGATGTCCGCCCAGCCGGACTGTAATATAGCCATAACGCACATTTTGCAAAAAACGGCATCGTATTTCGGCGGTGACGGGGCTTACGTAATAGAATTGGACAAGAACAAAACGTCTGTCAAAAATACTTACGAAGTTGGCGATTCCGAATCTCAAAAGTACGTAAATAGGCTAAGAACCCTTTCTGCCGATATTGTTTGCGAGTTGGTTAAAAAGACGAGCAGTGAAAAATTCATTTTTGCGGACAATGAGAGCGAATTTTCTGTACCTGCATTGAAAACGCTTTTTGACGGCGGTGCGGTCAGGTCGGTGATACTTTCGGCGTTGATGAGGGACGGTGCTGTAATCGGATTCATGGCGGTAAATAATCCGAGCAAAGAAATTGACCGTATAAAGCATATAGTTCCGTTAGGTGATTACATAACAGTGTTACTAATTCGCAAAGATTTGGCAAAATCCATAGAAAGCGAAAAGCAGTCTATGGCAAAACTGCTCGACGATATACCCGAGAGCTTTATTCGACTTAAATTGATGTCGGACGGAAGACTGATGCCCATATACCTTAATAACGCAACAAAGTCGCTAATCGGTATGACTGACGAACAATTTGCCGAAGTTTACGGGAAAAACGCCATAGAAGGATTGCATCCCGACGATATACCGCTTGCTCGTGAGGCATTTTTAAAGGCGTTCGAGAGCGGGGACGGGATAGGCCGAGTCTATCGTCTTCGTTGCGGAGACGGCAGTTATTTGCCGGTCAAACTTAAGTGTAAAGTTACGGTAGGCGCAGACGACGAGAAATTTCTTAACGTATATTATTCGGGTACGAATACTTCGATAGAAAGACGAGACGTGGAAATCGAATTGCTTAACGACTTGCCGTGCGGCGCAGGATTTTTCGCTTTTAACGGGGTGGATATAGATACGTGGTTTTTAAATAAGGCGTACCAAAAATTTATCGGACGTACCGTAGGCGAGAAAGACGATAAATATGCGCACTTTGATTTTGTGCATCCCGATGACAGGGAAAGAGTTTTAAAGGTTTTAAATCGGGCAACGGTCACCGGCGACAATCCGTCGTATATTTTGCGCATTAAATGCAGCGACGGAAAGTACAAAGAGTTCAAGGCGTGTGTGTCGTTAAGAAAACGTTCGCAAAACAATTGGTTGCTTATGGCAGTATATGTTCCGGTATGAGACACGTATAAATCGGGTAAGTCGGCAATAATCGACGGCAAAGCGTATAACCGTTTTTGCCGTTTTTTATTGTTAGGCATTCGCCGAATGTGAGTAAATCAGTCTGCTCGGTCGTCAAAGAAACCGTAATGCTTGACAGTCTTATTTACAAAGTGTTATAGTTATTGCATTAGCAAGATAAGAGGTTTACAATGGATATAGTTTCAGTAGAACAAAAGTGGAACAAATTTTGGGAAGATAACGGAATAAACGATTTCGATAAAAACAGAACGGGAAAGAAATATTACGTTTTGGAGATGTTTTCGTATCCTTCCGGGTCTAACCTGCATGTAGGACATTGGTACAATTATGCGCCGTCCGACACTTTTGCCAGGTTTAAGCGAATGCAGGGATATAACGTTTTTCAACCGGTCGGATTCGATGCTTTCGGCTTACCTGCGGAAAATTATGCCATAAAGACCGGCGTGCATCCTGAAGACAGTACGCTTAAGAATATAAAGACTATGGAAAAGCAGTTGCGTTCGCTCGGTGCGATGTTTGACTGGAACAGCGAACTGTACACCTGCTCGCCCGATTATTACAAATGGACTCAATGGCTGTTTATCCAGCTTTTCAACCACGGACTTGCATATCAAAAGGAGTCCCCGGTAAACTGGTGTACTTCCTGTAATACCGTTATTGCAAACGAACAGGTTGTCGACGGCAAGTGCGAAAGATGCGGTTGTGAAGTCGTGCGCAAGAGCATGAAGCAATGGTTTTTAAAAATAACCGACTATGCGGACGAACTTATTTCCGGACTTGATACGATTGATTGGCCGGAAAAGACAAAAACTATGCAACGAAACTGGATAGGCAGGAGCGAGGGTGGCGAAGCGGTATTCGATATAGGCGATGATAAGATTACCGTGTTTACTACAAGAGCAGATACGCTCATGGGCGTAAGCTATGTAGTGCTAGCCCCCGAACATAAACTTGTAGACAAAATCACTACGCCCGATCGAAAGGTCGACGTGGAAGCTTACAAGCTGCAGGCTAGCAAAAGCAGCGATATAGACAGATTATCGACGGCAAAGGAAAAAACCGGCGTATTTACGGGCGCATATTGCACTCATCCTATAACAGGTAAGCAGATTCCCGTTTGGATTGCGGATTATTGCCTTTCTACTTACGGAACGGGCGCAGTCATGGGCGTTCCCGCACACGATACCAGGGATTTTGAGTTTGCCGCAAAGTTCAATCTTCCCGTAACGAGGGTGGTCAGAGGCAAAGATGAGGAAGGAGAGCTGCCTTTCATCGAGTACGGTATAGTCGTTAACAGCGGCGAATTTGACGGACTTACTACCGTAGAAGCAAAAAAAGCGGTGCTTAATCGTCTCGGAGAACTGGGTAAAGGCGGTATAAAAGTTAATTATCGTCTTAGGGACTGGTCTGTTTCTCGTCAAAGGTACTGGGGCGCTCCCATACCTATCATACATTGCCCGCACTGCGGATCCGTCGCAGTACCCGAGGATCAACTCCCTGTAAAATTGCCTTATGACGTAAACTTTACGCCGGACGGGCAGTCGCCGCTCGGCAAGCACGAAGGATTTATGAATTGCGTTTGCCCAAAGTGTGGAAGAGATGCGAAGAGAGACGCAGACACTCTCGACACGTTTGTGTGCAGCAGTTGGTACTATTTGCGTTATCCCGATTCCAAAGACAAGGATAAGGCTTTCGACAAAAAAATCATTGACGAGATGCTTCCCGTAGACAAATACATCGGCGGAGCGGAGCATTCTTGTATGCACCTCCTTTATGCAAGATTTATAACCAAAGCGCTCAGAGATATGGGATATCTCGACTTTGACGAACCCTTCCTTTCGTTGGTGCATCAGGGCTTGATACTGGGCAAAGACGGCGAAAAGATGAGTAAGTCCAAGGGTAATACGGTTACGCCCGACAGCTATGTTTCGACATACGGATCAGACGTGTTCCGTATGTATATAATGTTCCTTGCTTCATATACCGAAGGCGGTCCGTGGAACGATGACGGAATAAAATCGATCGGCAAATTTTTGGACAGAGTGGAACGAATTTGCGACGCTTCCGTCGAGCAAAAAGGTACGCCCGTAACCGATGCGGCGCAGGCAAAAGAACTTGAGTATGCTCTTAATTATTGTATAAAACGAGTAACCGAAGACCTTGAGGTTTTCTCCTTTAACACTGCTTTGGCAAGAATAATGGAACTTGTCAACGTAATGTACAAAGTGAGCGGAGTGGGCGGACTTATGTTTGATTCTGCGGAAAGACTTATAAGAGTCATGGCGCCGTTTGCACCGCATTTTGCCGAAGAAATGCACGAACGTATGGGCTTTAAGCCGACGGTGTTCGATTTTGAATATCCTAAATGCGACGAGAGCAAACTCGTTAAAGACGAAGTGGAAATAGTCGTGCAGGTTAACAGTAAGATCAGAGGAAAGATGATGATTTCGTCGGAGCTTACCGAAGAAGAAATTAAATCCGGCGCAGTAAAAGAGGCGAAAGAAAAAGGCTATATTGCCACTGAACCCAAAAAGGTGATAGTAGTAAAGGGAAGACTCGTAAATATAATCGCATGATAAATATAGTATTGGTAGAGCCGGAAATACCGCAAAACACCGGTAATATTTCTCGGACGTGCGCATGTACAGGTTCTAAACTGCATCTTGTCAGACCGTTCGGATTCGAAATAAGCGATAGGACCGTTAAGCGTGCCGGGCTCGATTATTGGGACAAAGTTGACATATCGTATTACGATTCCTTGGACGAATTTTTTGAAAAGAACAGCGGCGGCAAATTTTATTATTGTTCGACAAAAGCAAAGAAGCGTTACAGCGACATAAAGTTTGAAGACGGTTGTTTTTTACTGTTCGGCAAGGAAACCAAAGGTTTGCCTCCGCAGCTTGTTTATGACAATCCAGAAACGGCGTTGCGTATACCGATGAACGGAGTGTGCCGCTCGCTAAATTTGTCTAACTCGGTAGCAATAGTGTTGTATGAGGTGTTGCGCCAACTTGACTTTAACATAGAGCAGCTGCATTAGGCATAATGGGTTTTGTAAAACGATAAGAGGACAATATTTATTGTTTGAAATGTAATATTGGAATAAATTAAAAAGACAAGCGTTTTCGATGCGCTCGCTAAGATTATCTGTCTTAGAAACGAATCGGTTGCGCTTGTCTCTTTTTGTGTTATTATTTGTTTTTATAACGATAACAAACTAACCGTTATCGTTTTTGCTCCGTTTGGTCGAGTTCCGCATCAGGCTGCGACTTGCGAATTTTGCTCGTCGCTATGTAGATCAGATAATTTTATATTAGGCATAATCTCGTTTTTGCGTTTTAATACAAAATACGCTGTTGTAATAAATGCGCCTAATAATACGATTGCTACTATCCAACCTACCCATACTGTGTCCGAAAGTCCGGCTGCAAGGAAGGAAAGCAGGGCGATAGCAGCTATAATCAGCGCAGTCGGCATTTGCGCCTTTACGTATTCGAGGTGATTTGCTTTGCATGCGGACGCAGATAAAATAGTAGTGTCCGAAATGGGAGAAACCTGATTTCCGAATACCGAACCTGACAAAACGGCAGCGATAGTCAACCAGTGTGTGGAACCGCTAAGACCGAAATCTACCACTATGGGTACCATAATAAGGAAGGTACCCCAACTCGTGCCGATGGAAAAAGAAATTCCCATTGCGCATAAGAAGAATATGGCAGGCAAAAGCCAAGTCAGACCGAGCATTTTGTCGGCGATCGTTTCGATAAATTCTTTCATTCCGAGCGCCTCGCACATGCGAACCAAAGTCCAGGCAAAGACGAGAATTATTACCACTTCGGCAATCGACTTAAATCCTTCTCCGAAACATGCCGTAAATTGTCTTAAAGACATAAGTTTGCGAGGGAGATAAAGTATCATTGTAAATATTATCGCTATGCAGCCGCCGCATGCGAGAGCGGTATTCGTGTCCGTGTTTGCAAAGAACAACATGCAACATACCGAGACAATAAGAGCGCCGACAGGTAAAATCAAGTCAAGCGGCGTTCCTTTGCCTGAAATTTCTATCTTTTCATCGCTGCTTGTGGCTTTTAATCCGCAAGTTACATCCTTTGTCCTAAGGGCGGTTAATTCTTGTTTTCGTATACCAAACAGGTCTATTCCGAGCGAAATCGATACAAATAAAAAAGCAAGCATAAGGAAGGGGTAAAAATTGCACAGTATTGTGTACAAAAAAGCTTCCGTTCCGTTACCGGCGTCGATTGTGTCGCCGATTACGCTTGCCCAACTCGATACGGGCATAAGGATGCAAATCGAAACGGAAACCGCTCCTACGATATAAGCAAGTTTGCTGCGCGAAACGTAAAATTTGTCTGTAATGGGTTGCATTATCGAACCATTGGCGAGACGACCGAAATAGTCGTCAACAAATAACATACAACCCAGTCCGGTGGCAGCAATTTGAGCGCCTTTGCGAGTGGTCACTTTTTTCATTGCCCACTTACCGAAAGCATTAGCTCCGCCGGCTTTATTCATAAGCGCAACCAAAACGCCTAACTCCAATATAAAGATTATAATTCCTCCGTTGCCCGAACCCGCTAAATTTCCTCCGTCGTACTCTGCGCCGAATGCGGCAGCCATTTCTACAAACACTTTTTGAATCGCATGAGCTATATTGAATTCCGTTACAAACAAAGCTCCTATTATAATACTAAGAAAAAGCGATATGTATACTTCTTTTGTAAGAAGCGCAACTACTATCGCTACCAATGCAGGCACCAAAGCCCAAAAAGTTCCGTACATAACTACCTCCTGAATAAAATTTGTCGCAATGCGAATATTATACATTTTTACAAATAATTTTGTCAATGGAAGCCCGCTGATTTTTGTATAACGGCAGTATGCTTGTTTTGTTTGACTGTAAGTATGAATTGTGATAAAATAACAAACGAAAAGGATGATGTTGCCTTAACTTATATAAGACCTAATAAAGCCAAGGAAAAATTGTATGATAAGACGTTTTTTTTCTTATTACAAACCGCATAAAAAACTGTTCGCATTCGATATAGTCTGTTCGTTGATGATTGCGGCTTGCAATATGTTTTATCCGTTTGTCGCAAAAAACGTAATTAACACGTATGCGCCTAACAAAATGCTGTATACGATGCTGATGTGGTGCGGCATTCTGCTCGTAATTTTTTGTATCAAGGCAATATTTAATTATTGTGTACAGTATTACGGACATGTTTTGGGCGTACGTATTCAGGGCGATATGCGTCGTGAATTTTTCGAGCATATCGAGACGCTGTCTTTTTCGTACTTTGACGAGCATAAAACGGGTGCCATTATGTCGAGAATAACCAACGATTTGTTTGACGTGTCCGAACTGGCGCATCACGGTTTCGAGGATACTCTTACGGCAACTATCACGATTATCGGAGCGGTTGCCATGCTTTGCGTTTCCGTAAACGTATATCTTGCGCTGATTGTTCTTGCTATACTTCCCGTAATGATAGTTTTTGCCGTAAAAACAAGAAGAAATATGAGCAAAGCTATGCGTAAAAGCAGAGAAGGAATGGCTGAAGTCAATGCCGAGGTCGAGTCCGCAGTATCAGGTATAAGAGTAGCCAAAGCCTACAACGCTTCCGAAACCGAAGTCAAGAAATTCAACAAACGTAACGGAGAATTTATGAAAGCACGAGCTTCGGCGTATAAAGCAATGGGCGTATTTCAAAGCGGTTTGGTTTTTTTTAACGACTTTTTGTATCTCGCAGCAATTACTGCCGGCGGATTGTTTTTGTATAAAGATTGGATTGATAACGGCGACTTCGTTGCGTATGTTTTATACACAACCATGATAATCAATCCCATTCGTACGCTTGCAAACGTATTCGAACAAATTCAAAACGGTATGACCGGTTTTGTCAGATTTTTGGAAGTGATGGACATAAAAGGCGAAACCGATTGCGAAAATCCGATACCGCTCAAAGACGTAAAAGGGGACGTAAAGTTCGAAAACGTTACTTTTTCATATAAGGGCGACAACGGCAATAATGTAATCGAGAACTTCACTCTCACTGTGCCTAACGGGAAAACCGTGGCGCTGGTAGGACCTTCGGGTGGAGGAAAAACGACTTTGTGTCATTTGTTGCCTCGGTTTTATAAGGCTCAGAGCGGCAAGATAACGATAGACGGTGTGGACATAAACGACGTTTCCGCAAAAGATCTTCGCAGCCTGGTCGGAATAGTTGCGCAAGACGTTTTTCTTTTTTGCGGTACTATAAAAGAAAATATAGCATACGGAAAACCGGATGCGACTATGGACGAAATAGTAGAGGCTGCAAAGCGAGCCGACATTCACGAGTATGTCTGTTCGCTGGCGGACGGGTACGATACTTATGTGGGTGAAAGGGGCGTCAAACTTAGCGGAGGTCAAAAACAGCGGGTTTCCGTAGCGAGAGCGTTTTTAAAAAATCCACCGATACTTATATTGGACGAAGCGACAAGCGCTCTCGATAACGTGACCGAAGCGCATCTGCAATCGGCGCTTAACGAACTTAGTAAAAATAGAACAACCATTGTCGTTGCGCACAGACTTTCTACCGTGCGCAAAGCCGATTTGATAGTGGTTATGGACAAAGACGGAATTGTCGAGCAAGGTACGCATGAAGAACTTATGGCAAAACACGGTGAGTATTACAGACTTTCGGAAGCTGTGAGCGAAGATTAATTTCGTTATCGATTTTTGCGGACGTATATGAGAAATCCAAACTTATTCTTATAAATTAGTAAGGAAGTCGTGCAAGCTTATTTTAAAACGACAGAAGTAAAATAAACGTATTCGCCTAGCTTATGTCCGGCGATTTTGCTCGAATTAGTTTACTTTTCTAATTTATAATCAAGCGGATAAGGATGTAGATGAGTATGGTGCGACTCGAAGTGTTATCAATATAACATTAAACGATATGCCGCTATTTAATGCGCATAAAATTTTGATAACAACGTATGTTAACGTCGCAAAATCAGAATAAAGTATTTTTGCATTATTATAGAAAAGGTGACGACATGCAGCCGCAGGAATTGCTTGGCTTTAAAAACGTTTATCGACAGCTAACAGGACTAAAGTGCGGCAATGCAATTGATTCGGCATTGCCGATTATACCGTGTGTAAAGCTCGTAATACATTCACATTACATACATAATAATCGCCGATTAAATCTTTGACTTTAGGCGTATTTAATGTTAAAATGTACGCATGAGAAAAAGTAAAGAAATGAACATGACGCAGGGTAATTTGTATAAGCAGATTATTATTTATGCTTTACCGCTTATTGCGACTAATATTTTACAGTTGTTGTTTAACGCCGCTGACGTTGCCGTTCTTTCAATATTTGCGCAGGATGGAGATTTGGCTATTGCTGCGGTAGGTTCGACCGGAGCTATAGTAAACCTCGTCATAGGACTTTTTGTGGGACTTTCGGTGGGCGCAAACGTGCTTATTGCAAGGTGTGTGGGAATGCAGGACAGAGAGAGCGCAAAACGCACCGTAGGCATGTCAGTCGTTCTGAGCGTTCTGGTCGGCATCTTTTTGGCTGTAATCGGTACGATAATGGCGAGAAGATTTTTGGAATGGACTCACGTAGATGCGGCGGCATTAGACAAAGCGACGGTTTACCTTACCATATACTTTTTGGGTATGCCCATTATGATGCTGTACAACTTTGCGGCATCCATTCTTAGGGCGGTAGGCGATACTTTCAGACCTTTGATATTTTTGGTAATCGGCGGAGTTGCAAACGTCATTCTTAACATATTCTTCGTACTTGTTGTAGGATGGGACGTCGAAGGCGTTGCTATTGCTACCGTGGTTTCTCAAGCCGTCTCCGCAACGCTGTGCATCGTTACCATAGCGAGAGAAAAAGGTTACTGCAAATTAGAGTTTAAATATATGCGTTTTTACAAACGCGAACTTGTCGATATGATAAAAATCGGTGTTCCGGCAGGCTTGCAAGGCTGCGTTTTTTCGATTTCCAACGTAATAATTCAATCTACCATAAACACTTTCGGATTGGCAGCAATGTCGGCAAATACGATAACCAGCCAAATGGAAGGCTTTATTTACAACGCTACATATTCGGTTTCATTGTCGGCTCTTGCTTTCGTCAGCCAAAATTACGGCGCCGGTAACGTTGAACGAATGCGCAAATCGGTGCGTATTTCCATGCTTTATGCCGTAGGTATAGGGGCGATAATGGGAGCATTGGTAATGGCGTTGCGTTATCAGCTGTGTTCGATTATGTCGTCCGATACCGAAGTCCTTAAGATCTGTAGCGAAAAGCTGATGATACTTTCGATGTCGTATGTTTTGTGCGGAATCATGGACGTGTTTAGTAATGCCGTTAGAGGATTGGGTAGATCTACCATTGCTATGTTGGTAAGCTTGGCGGGCAGTTGCCTGTTTAGAATAATATGGATTAAATTTATTTATCCGTATAGCCCGACGCTTAATATGATTTTTGTAGTGTATCCGATAAGCTGGGCTTTGACTATAGCGATTTTTGCTTGTATCTATTTCCCGCTTATAAAAAAGACAAATAAAGAGTTTGCAGAAAGCAAACTTGCTTTGTCTACAAGCAATCAGCAATAAAAAACAGCGAATCGTAATATTGTTTAATATACGTTTTGCGTTTTTATTTACGTGTAAAGACTTATTTGCACTACAGTTCAAAAACTGCTGCTGTTAATAGAATAGTTGTCGCTTTAAATTGCAGCATTGACTCTTGATAGTAGAGAAATCGAGCATAAAACCGAATTATATTTTTGTCGGTTAAGCATGCATGTTACAAATTTTAAATGTAAAAACAATGGTTCTGCCAAGTCTGAATTAGTTAAACAACATACGGTACATCGGTATGCCGTCGACACTTAAGCAAAATAAGACTTTGCGTAAAAACATATAGTTTAAAAATTTCCGATATTGGCTTTGCTCGTAATGCGCTAAGTAAAATTTTAACTATGTTTCGCAGAATGTCGGATTGCAGATACGAAAAAATACTTCAACGTTTTGACCGTTTATGTCATAGATGATAGTTCTATCCTTGACAAGATGTTCGGATACTATGCTTGCCGCCACGGTTTTAATAAAGCGAAATCCGGTTAATGAGCTTGTTTTACGCCAATATCATTTAGATATTAGCTGAAAATAGAGTTTGTCGATTGACGTTACGAATAATAAGTCGATACGATTTTGTCCAGTCAAAGCACATGTCAAGGTAAAGGTATTTGACACGGACAGTCGGAAGCAGAGCATAATAAATTATAGTTTACGGCAAAAAAACAGTTGACAATTGCCCGCTTTTTTGATAGAATAATTCGGTAGGCTGTGGAGCGGTATCGAAGTGGTCATAACGGCCCTGACTCGAAATCAGGTAACGGGCAACCGTTCGTGGGTTCGAATCCCACCTGCTCCGCCAATAGGGAATAATACGAACCCTGACGATAAGTTAGAGTTCGTATTATTCTTTTCTAACGAATATTTCGGCATAAAAGTCGATTTGAACGGCAAAAAGAAGAATCAGCCGGGCGTTTAATCGCTCGGCTTTTTCTATGCTTAAAAACAGGTGATTGCTATGAAAGACCGTATAACAGTTTTTTCAATAGACATAACAATAAAGATACCGCTCCGTTTTTTTGCCTTTCGTCACCCCGTTGTAGCACAGTTAAAAGCCGAAGTAAACGGGAAAAATTGTCGCTGAAATCTTTAATAATACCAAGAGTCAGACTCGCTATTGAGTTTGGCTCTTTTTTCATTTACGCAACAATTTTTGTCCATTTTCGTTGACTTCCGTGCAACCGACGATAAAATATAAAAACTTCTATCTTTTCCCGGTGCTACCCCCATTTTTGCCGAAAGGCTAATAAAAAACGGAGGTAATCAAAGACATTTATAATTGTAAAGATATTAGTATTTCGCAAAGCGGAATAACGTTTTCAGACTTCAATGGGCAGCAACATCCAATAGAAATAATTTTGCTTGCATTAAAATGGTTGTTTATTGAACAAGATTTTACATATTGGAATAACAGTGGTAGACAGATGCTGTATAATTTACTGAAAAACAATAATCTTGTCTAAAACCAACAAAGATTTACTTGCAATTATTCGCGATTTAGAATATAATATAGGCAAGTTATTTTTGAGGTGATACTATGCTTAGTTATATGTCCGCAAAAGAAGCCGCCGAAAAATGGAACATTTCGCAAAGACGTGTTTCCGTATTATGTAGTGAAAACAGAATAAACGGCGCAATGATGGTCGGTAATATGTGGATTATTCCGTCAAACGCCGAAAAACCGATTGACAAAAGAACTGTTCGTTATGAAAAATCAAAAAGTGTTACGCTTAAACCGTTTGTAAAGTGGGTAGGCGGAAAAAGTCAACTCGTCGAGCAAATCGAAAAAATGCTCCCGACAGACGGCGAAAAAGTTTTGACAAAATATGCCGAACCTATGGTAGGCGGCGGTGCATTGTTTTTCAGCATACTTTCCAAATATGATTTTGAAGAATTGTATATCAGCGATATAAATGCCGAACTCATAAACGCATATCAAGCCGTAAAAAACGACGTAGATAACTTGATTTCAAAACTAAACGAAATGCAAATGTTGTTTTTACCTATGGAAGAAAACGGCAGGAAATATTTCTACTATACCGTTCGTGAAAGATTCAATTCAACGACATTAACCGAAGAAACCGCAACCGAAAAGGCGGCACAGTTTATTTTCTTGAATAAAACTTGTTTTAACGGACTTTATCGCGTAAACAGGAAAGGACAATTTAACGTTCCTATGGGTGCGTATAAAAATCCGACTATTTGCGACGATGAGAATTTGCGCAATATACACGAAGCGTTGCAAAACGTCACTATTGTTTGCGGCGATTATTCGTTGTCAAAATCGTTTATCGATAAAGATACGTTTGTGTATCTCGATCCGCCTTATCGTCCGATTTCCGAAACTTCGGGGTTTACGGCTTACAATTCTGATGCGTTTGACGACGAGGAGCAAATAAGACTGTCGAAGTTTATCGACGAAATCAATCTTTCAGGCGCAAAAATCGTTTTAAGCAATTCCGATCCGAAGAACGTAAACGAAGATGATAATTTCTTTGATGACTTGTACAAAAACTATAAAATAAATCGAGTCGCAGCAAGCCGAGCAATAAACAGCAAAGGCGATAAACGTGGTAAAATAAACGAATTGCTTATTTGCAACTAAAAGAGAGGTTATTATGGCAGAATTAAAACTATTTAAGGTAAACGGACACGTTGAAGAATTGAAATCTAAAAGCGTAACCATAGAAAAAGAGTTGCAGAATATTATCGAAAAGAATATGCAAGAATTTTTCGGTGTGAGATTTCTTGCTTCGGAATATAGAATAGACAACGGAAGAATGGATTCCATAGGAATCGACGAGAATAATTGCCCTGTTATTTTTGAATACAAGCGTTTTTCGAGTGAAAATGTAATAAATCAAGGTTTGTTCTATTTGAATTGGCTATTGGAACATAGGGCTAATTTCAAACTATTAGTTTTAGAAACCTATGGCAATGAAGTTGCAAACAATATCGATTGGTCTATGCCGAGAGTGGTTTGTATTGCAAGCGACTTTAATAAATATGACGAAGAAGCAATTAAACAAATAAATCGTAACGTATCACTTATTCGTTACAAACAATACAATAACGATTTGTTGTTGTTTGAACTGTTAAATACCAATACGGTAGCCCCTATTGATAACGAACAGGTTGAGCGTAAAACATCACAAAACAATGAAAAAACATTTACGGAGCAATATAAAAACGCGCCGCAAAAATTCAAAGAACTATATGACGAATTATCAGATTATGCTACGAGTTTAGGCGATGATGTGTCACAAAGCACGCTGAAACTGTATTCTGCTTTCAAAAAAATCAAGAATTTCTGCACTATGGAAGTTTATCAGGCAAAAATGTTGATAAATTTCAGGCTTAATCCCAACGATTACGAATTGTCAGACACATTACGTGACGTTCGTAATATAGGGCATTGGGGTTGTGGTGATTTGCAGTTAATAATGCGAGATCGCTCCGAAATTGAAAAAGCAAAACAACTTATTTCGAAAGCATACGAAAATAATTGAGGGGTAAAACAGATGAAAAGAGATTTTAACAAATGGCTTGAAACATTCAGAAGCAGCATTTGCGACTATAAATTTTACGTTGACTTTGAAAAAGTTTACGGTAAAGTCGATAATATCAAAGTTGAGTTGAATATTCTTAACTCGCTTATCGGTTCAAAAAATATCGAAAGCGATTTCAAAAATCTTGTAGCGGAATACCCGAAAGTTTTGAAATGCATTCCTATTTTGCTTGCTGTCCGTAGTCGTGAAATATACGCGATCGACAGCGACGGCGAATATTGGTTTAATTTTGCAAAACAAAATTATTCTATCGACGAATACATAATGTTTATGCGCAAGACGGGCTTATTCTCTCTTATTTCGGAACGCTTGATAAACAATCTTGTAGATTACGTTACAGGTGTAGAAGTCGGGCTTGACAGCAACGGTCGTAAAAATCGCGGCGGTCATTTAATGGAAGATTTGGTAGAATCTTATCTTGTGCAAGCGGGACTTCAAAGAAACGTCGATTATTTCAAAGAAATGTATCTTGCCGATGTAGAAAAAACTTGGAATTTAGACTTATCGAACATTTCTAATCAAGGCAAAGCAAAAAAGCGGTTCGATTTTGTAGTTAAAAAAGGCGAAACAGTCTATGCCGTAGAAACAAACTTCTATTCAAGCGGCGGCTCAAAACTCAACGAGACCGCAAGAAGTTACAAAACCATTGCGTTGGAAGCAAAAGAAATCGACGGGTTTGCATTCGTTTGGTTTACGGATGGACAAGGTTGGAAATCGGCACGCAACAATTTGGAAGAAACGTTTGACGTTTTAGACAATATGTATTGCATAACTGACCTTGAAAACGGCATTGTAAAGGAACTTTTCAAATAATGGCAAAGAAAAATATACCTTTACAGCCTGAAAATTTCGAACTTGAAACAAATACAGTTTGGGCGTTCCCCGATCGCGGTAAATGGGCTACACACGACGCTAAATATCGCGGAAATTGGTCACCGTATATTCCGAGAAACATAATTCTGCGTTATTCGAAAGAGAACGACACTGTTTTGGATCAGTTCGTCGGTGGCGGTACTACTGCCGTTGAAGCAAAACTGACAAACAGAAATTTTATCGGTGTCGATATTAATCCGAACGCGCTTGAAATTACGAAAAATAAATTAAATTTTGAGTGTGAATTTAATCCGATGATAAGTATTATGCAAGGCGACGCGCGTAATCTTTCGTCCATTGCCGATAATTCGATAGACCTTATTTGCACTCATCCGCCTTATGCCGATATTATTCATTACAGTGAGGATATTGACGGCGATATGTCGCTTATGCCGATGAAAGATTTTTTATTCGAAATCGGCAAAGTCGCAGAAGAATGCTATCGGGTATTGAAAAAGGACAAGTTTTGCGCTATACTTATGGGAGATATGCGAAAAAAAGGTATGGTGCAACCATTGGCGTTTGAAACAATGCGTATTTTCGAAATGGCAGGTTTCAAAACAAAAGAAATAATTATCAAGGAACAGCACAACTGCAAAGCCACGGGCTATTGGAAAACAAACAGCATAAAGTTTAATTTCCTTTTACTCGCTCACGAGTATTTGTTTGTGTTTAAAAAATAGTAAATATATGTTTTGTATAAAATATCAAACGTGGAAAGATGTTTGCAATATGTACTTTTCACTAAAAACGGGCGTGAAAAAATCTTATATACAATGGTTCCCTTTTACAAAATTGTCTTATAATGACAAATTGTTTTTGTGTAGTGAAGAGTTTTACACAAAATACATAAAATCGTTTTCATTTTTACTATTTGCAAACAATATCTACCAATCTTCAAATTATATACAGAAAAGCGATGGCAGTTTAAGAAACGCTTCGCTTGTTTCTCCAATTTTATATCTAACCTTGCAAGCAATTGGGAAAGAAATATATGACCAATACACGTCTCAAAGAGTTGACAATATATCGGTTTATTATGCTGGCAATTATGAACAAATGCGACCTGTTTATAAACAAGATTATGATAACTTTTTTAAAGAAGTTAATGCAAATATAAGCGGTTATAATTATTTCATTAAAACCGATATTTCAAATTTTTATTCTGATATAAATGTCAATAAATTATTAAATCGTATTGATAATATCTGTAATAAAATTTCAGTCATATTTTCACAATCTCAATTGCAAATCATAAAAGAATTATTGTTATATTGTGGAGGTGGCAATTTCCCGTTATTAGAAAATAGTATTGCTTCTTCGTATTTATCGACAGTAATATATTTAGATGACATTGATGTTAAATTACATAAATTCATAAATGGTAATAAGTTTAACATTTCCGATTTCAAAATGATACGATATGTAGATGATATGTATATATTATTATCTTCGAACGCAAATAAACGTGAATTAACCAATATTTATAATGAAATACGAAATCAATATTCTTCACTATTAAAAGAATATGATCTTGCCTTAAATGCTAAAAAATGTTGTTTGAAATCAACAGTTGAAATAAATGATGAGTTAAAAAAATCTTTATATGATGAATACGTCAATGGAGAAAAGCGCAATATAGCAGAATTATTCCCAAATTCTTTGGAATATTTTTTAGATGACCTAATAAATGAAATATCATCTAACGGCATTGATATAGATAAATATAATGAACTTATAAATAAAAATTTTAGTTCTAATGATATAGAATTTACTGCCAATGAAGTGTTTAATTATTTTATTTATGACCGTAACGATAAAGTTAAAACAGAAGCAATAACGCAAAAATTAGTTAGACTATTAAACGAAAGCCTGTCTTTTATATATTTGGATCCTAAAAGATTAACTATCCTAATAATGAAAAACCAAAATAACGCGGCGATTAAAGCCTTTTTAAATCAATTATTTTTAAGAGCGCGCGCAGGGAAATGGAATTCATTTGATACAATGATTTCAATCACATACTTAATCCAAAGTCAGTTTAATCATATTGACCTTTTAAATGTTTTGAAGGGTCAGCAATCTCAATTATATGATTATTATGTTAAATTTTGTAAATCGAGTTTTATATTGACATTTAATAATGAAAAAACAAACAAGTTGCAATCTATAATTATGAACGATACAAAGACAATGTTTCTTTATTTTCTTTTTATGTGCGAATATCATAAAAAGAATTTAATGACCGCATTTGCCTATTTTAAAAATTTTTTTGACAGAGCAACAGCAGACATTGATTTTTTTGAAAACAAAAATTCTAAATATAAGAAACCTAATTATAACAAATTTTATCAGGAAAAAAGTCTTTGCGCATTTTATAAAAACGATCAAAATAGTGCAGATATAATTACTAAGGCTCACAAATTACGTAATGCAAATCCCGTTTCACATTCATCGTCTGAACTGTTAGACGATAATAACTCGTCAAAAGTTTTAATTATAAGCATTAAGAATTTGTTTGAGTTATTATTAGAACATATGACTTAATGTAAAAATTCGATTTACGTTACCAATGCTCCGCCATTAGAGAGTAATCCGAACTTTTTAGTTTAGATTGCTCTTTTTTCTTGCTCTCAAACAAAATTTCACTATCAATGTCTGGCTGCTCTTTAAGTTTAAGTTGTTTAGACTTATCACCATTTGTGTTGAGATAAATCTCACAATACTTGTCATATAAAACAACTTTATTTATAAACATATCAACAAGTCTTTGACAAGCAAGTTTGTCAGTTAGGTCAATATCTTTAAAAGAACACAAGAACGAATAAATAAGATTTTTATCAAGTGGTTTAATAACAAGCATTTCTCGGCTTGTTATTTTTTCTTGTAAGTCTTTATTTGCTATAGTATCAATCGGTACTGTTATTATAACCGCTATTTTCATGAATTGGTTATAATATTGAATTGGTAAAAAAATTATGTTTAATAGTAGAATAATTTGTAAGGTATTAATGCTTTTTCAAAGTGTTTTCCTTCTTGTTGAATTCAAATACTTCGTTTCCCGCAACAACGGAAAGAATGTTGGTCGGTATTGTGGCAGATATTTCTATAATCCGAATAGGTGATAATGTTGTTTTTTATCTACAATCACATAATGGTACTCCCGGTATGTTTTATGTGATATTTAAAGTTGAATCAGAACCATTTTTTGATGAGAATAACGATTTGAATTATTTAAAAGACGAACTCGGCAAGGGTTTGTCTTTTCGAATATTAATTTAGGACAAGTTTATAGAAAAGGCGTTACTAAGCACGAATACTTAGATTCTTTTCAAGGGAAGAATCATACATCTGATTGTGTTGGAGTTTGATATATAGAAAACTCAAAGGTAATCTTGGGTGCACAATGATAATGGACTATGAATACAAAGACTTAAAAAGAAAATTAGATAAAAAAACGAAAGTATCCATTATCTGAAATTCTTTCGAAGTTAGCATAACTTTACCTTACCTTAAATTAATTAAAATTTTACATCACCGTCTAAAATTTTACAAATATTATTGCCGAACTTTTAAAGAATTTGCTTAAAATATTATTATGATATGGCGTTGTTATTACAGGTTGACAATTCTTTGCATGGTTGTTATAATAGTAAGGGTAAGGAGGGATATTATGAGAAGATTGTCGGCTTGCGTATTATCGTTAGTAATTTTATGCTTTGTTTCGGTTGCACTATACGGTTGCAACAATGTGAATGTCTATACTCTTACGATTGATGTCGAAAACGACTTATTGTATGAACCGCTCGGTAAATCTTATACGGGCGGCGAAAAGGTTGTGGTTAAAACACGGTTAATCGACGATGCCGAAACAATTGCAACAATAAACGGCGAACCTCTGCAATATAAGCCCGTCAAGGAAAACGGGAAGTATACGCATGGAGAATTTACCTTTATAATGCCGAATATGAATTCCACGCTTGTGCTGAAAACGAAAGACGGTTCTTCGTCTATACCTACGGAAATAAACAGTAAAGTCGCTTATTATAATTTTACATTGGGATTTTGCAACGGTCTCCGCCTTAACGCATATGTCCCGTCATTGCAGGATTGGGAAAACGTAAAACAGCTGTCTCCGGCTTTTGAATCTGATTATAACGAGGATTTTTTTAATAGAAAAGCCTTGTTGGTACTGATAGGAGAAAGGGGCACATGTGAGGATCGTCAGATAAAAAGCGTGAATGTGACTTTATGCGATTATACTTTAACCGTAACGGTATCTGCCAATCAGCTTGACTTCGGGACGGCAGTTCCCACCGCTATGGCAAACTGGATTGTTGTGTTGGAAATAGAAAACAATTTAGCTTTTTCCGATATCAAGGTCAATGCATATTTCTAAATGAATTCAAGCCGTTTGTTTTTCCTGTACGGTCAAGCTAAAAAGACCGTTACAAGGGACGGCGAAGCTTTTAAATTTATTTACAAATAAAAAAGAAGTCCTTTTGCGTTTTGAAATGCACCCCAGAAGTTAGACAAACTTATGGAGGTGCATTTTTTATGTCAA
>OIEN01000619.1_pt1 | contig 20301 bp, 42 predicted proteins | sample 1581741 | NCBI WGS metagenome assembly OIEN01 (sample SAMN01760944, study PRJEB22395) | human gut metagenome | reverse complement strand
CAACCGCTTCGGTCGAGCTTACCTTCCTCCAGAGCAAGCCTCGCTTCATCGTGAAATAAGAACCTATCGGTATCTTTGAAAACGGCATAGTACCTCCTTATCTGAGCTTTACTCTGGCAAAGACTTTCTTATACTTCTTAAACTCGTAGGCTTTACGCTTCTTGACGAATTTCGCAATAGTTCCGTCAGAGTAATGATAACCTTTGCTATCCATCCTAACGTCACCGAGTGTATCGCACAGCAGTGTAACCAGTGCGTCCGGGTCTTCTATAGAGAATACATGAATGCCGTCGATATTGCCTTCGTACTCACAGGTAGGAATCTCAGTGAGCAAATCCAAGCAATTCAGCTTAGAATATGCATCGAATGTTGCAACTACATCGGTCATCTGACCACCTCCTTGTGTTGTGTTTACTGTACCTATATTATAACACAAAGCGGTACGAATTACGAAGTTTCGTACCGCATGGTTTTGATATAAGAAATTCTATGCAGAATCTGTGCTGCTAGAAAACCAGATTCACCAAACCTTCGTACTGGAATTACCGTGAACGGTGTTATACTCTATAGTTCGTTCTGTCTTTGCGATAGGACGAATATATGTGATACCGGTTATCGCATCATAGGAAGGTTCTACCCAGAGCGCCTGAAATAAATGCTGATATTGAGCTCTGGTGAATGGTTCTGCTACATACTGAACCGCAATTTTCCAGGTAAGATTTGTTCTATCCCGAACGGCAAGCAGCAGTTCCTTCTTAAACACCTGAAGCTCAGGGTAAAGCGACGTCCGAAGATAACCCATCTCATGCTTTTTAGCTTCTAGGTCAATGCAGAATAGAGACGGACATGTCGTGATGTATTCTATAATCGCATCGATACGCTGGTCAATAGCCAAGAATACTTCAGAGAATGTTTTCTCGATAGCAGCTTTATCACACGCCCAGACGCTAGAAACCGACAGAGTTGCAGATGCAAAGGGTTCTGTCATTCTATCACCCCTCTAAGAGATAAATCGACACCGATTATTACCTCGCTGCTGGGATACGGTAGCCCAGTATACAGACCTTCGTCACGCAGTTTCAGCAGCGTACTGGTTTGAGCCTCATTCGGTATGCCTTGAACACGATTGTTCCAGACTGCGATGCACCCTGTCTTAGCACAAAGGTAGTCGATGCCGTCTTGACCGAGCTGGGATTGATAATATTCCTCGTAAATGTCATCCATGCTCTTGCCGTAGATTTCTGCCAGCTTCATCATGTGAGACGGTGTAGCGTACTCAGGTGTACCGTCTGGTCTGATTATGAGCTCCAGATAGTTGATAAAGGTTGATTTGTGAGTAGCAATGTCGAACGGAGAGTGCAAGACCTCTTGCATCCGCTCTGAAGAAGGTGTCTGGAACATAATATCACTCCTTTAACCCCACTCGAGTAGGATTTCCTTAGCTTTTCCCTTGTAGATAGCTTTGCTAATAAGGTCAGCTATGTCTTCAAGTTCTATCCTCCCGGAATTTAACCGGTCTGAAAGATACAGCATTATAAATCTATTGTATTGTCTAGGAGTAAGGTAGATTTTATCTGTCGTCTGGGTGTGGACGAAGAATTCCGTCATATCTTCATATGACGTCGTTTCCCAGAAGGTCATATTCTTCTGCCAGTCCTTAAAGGCGTCTATCTCTATAAGATAGTCTAAAGAATATAGATGCTCGTCTTCATCAGCATAGCCAAAAAGTTTCCCAAAGCACTTAGATTTTTCATCTGACGTGCTAACATATAAACATAAACCCATAGATTATCCCTCCTTGTACCAGCCGTATAGTTTAGCTTTTTCTAGCAACTCTTCTCTTCGCTTCTGTCTCTGCTTCTTGGTCTCGATACTACGCAGGATGCTTGTAGTCCCGGTAGCAAGACATAGTCCAAGCAGCGGTAGTCTCCCAAACCGATGCTGAACTATAAGAATTACAGTACCGATGACAGCAAGCAGGATGTTGATAACACCTATCACGAAAAGACCTTTATCTTTTATTCGCATTTAGCCTACTCCTTTCTTAATCGGCTTCTTCTTCAGATACTTTGCGTGGTATGCTCGAAAACGGTGTGTACACCTTGTTACCTGCAATCGACGAAATAATTCGGCAATATAGCTCGATATGGCTATCGCCAAACCAGCACAGGCAGTGTTCAGGCAAGCGTGCTCGATAGCGTTTCTTCTTAGCAGGGCAGTAGGTTTTCATGCTATCCTTGCATGATGGGTAGGTATCATAACCATTCGGGTCCTGAGTTATCTCTAACTTCTTATCACCGATAAGTGCATACACCATGACTCTGAGGTCTTCCTCAATCTGAGGGATTAGAACTTTATCGGTGTAGACACGAGCTCGGTATTTTAATGTATCTGCTTTCTCATTCTGCATGATTATCCTCCTTATAAGAACTGATGATAGATTTCCGGCAGCTGGTTGTTGATTTCGTCGCACTGATGGCATTTGAAATCCTTAATCTTCTGAATGATAACTTCTTCCGGTTCGTAGATTGAAGTAACCTTCGGGCAGAGGAAGGATTCTCCTAAACGGATACTGCCGTCAATACCGATAGCAGGGGTGCAGAAGAAACCTTTGGTTAATAGAGACTCGACAATCAACCCAATCGAGGGATTAGGCATCTGTTTGGTGATAGCCCTGAGATTGAAGCATTTGGAAGCACGTGCCTTCCAAGGCAGATTGTTGTCTTTCGCTCTGCCCTGAGGGTAGATATTTTGAACACAGTCTGTGCAGAGTACGAACCCGTCCTCTCGCCACAGACGCTTATGTGTCGGAAGTGCCTTCGGGTAGTATCGAGTGTCTGTCGAAATCTGCCAGAACACATGAACATTCTTCGTACCCTTCGCAATTCGCTTAGCTTCCTCTTGATGCTCCAGGCACCAGAAGCCGTTCGATGTAATCGTGATTGCACAGGGCTGTCCATTCTTATCAAGCGTATCGATAATGATACCCATCATATCGACGAACCTTGGGTGTTCTGTAGGTTCACCTCCGGTGACGCAGATGTGCATTGCTGCCTGATTAATCGTCAGGAAATGTACGGCGTCACGCAGAGTCTCTTCTGTCATGTGTCGGTCGCAAGGTACAGCTCTGTCCATACAATGAGTACAGCCCATCGAGCATGATTCTGTCAGAACTAAAAGCATAATTATTCCTCCTTTTGAGCATCCAGCTGTGCTCTTCTCTTGATGTAACAGCTTGGACAGGTACACTTGCCTTCCAGCCAAATCATATCGTCGTAGTTGACTGACCTTTGGCAGTCTGGGCAGAGTCGGTAATCCTCAGGCTTCCGTGCTAAGTCTACACCGATGATGTATGGCTGTTCAGGTATAAGAGTCCAGCTTCCGCAACTGTCTGAATACGGGTCGTCGATTGAAAGTCTACCGAGTGTGCAGGTGTAACCCTCTGAACAATTACAAAACCTGCAGGTTATGCAATATTTATCCATGATTTTCCTCCTTAATCACCTGAAAGTGGACTGATAACTGAAATGATGAGACCGAGAACTACACCAACAGTTCCGATGATTTCCAGTACAGTCCTGCTGTAGCTTTGTGCTACAGCGATAATAATGAGTGATATGACAATAATCGCTATACCGGCAGCGAGAACCTCGAAACGTGTACTCATTCTGCCACCTCCTATTTTAATGAAATTCGGCGTTTGAACTGGAGCGTCTTCGTCCAGTAGTTTTCGACGGATGCAACTCGATAGCCAATCTGTCGACACCTTACCTTGGATTCGTGCTGAGCTCTTTGAATCTCTTTAAGTTGACGATAACTGCGAACATGCTGAGCTCTTAAGCGTTCACGCTTCTTTCTGATTCGTTTATTCATCTGGGTACCTCTCTTTCGCAGTTCTTAAATCGCATGATAAAGTCACGCAGGGTATCTGTGTCAGGTATATTCGAATGCAAGTCTCTGCCAAGATGCTGAAGCTTATACCAGCTTATGAACAGATTCGTTTCTGAATCTAATATCAGAACATTCGCATCAGCTATGTCGACATCTATAGAGGAAAGGATGCTGAATGAATTGACATCGCCATACTGAACATCTTCAAAGAACTGTTCAGGATTAGCATAAGCATCACTCACGACTTTACCAAGTTCAACGCGCGTTATCATTAGAAGCCTCCTTATCTGTAACCTCTTTTTGTTGCTATCTGATTAAAGTAATCATCGATTACGTCGTCGTTTGCTAAGTCCTTGACAGGGGTAGCCCGATACTTCTGAAGTAACTCCTGAACGAGTGGACCCAGAATAAGTTCCACAGCGTGTTCGTTCTCCCTAGAAAGAGGTTCTTCATCGAAACCGATGCTGCGAATAGCCGGTTCGTAGGTGTTGAATTGAAAGGTATAGCAGAAGTGACCGTTCATGTAGATAGCAAACGATTCCTCGCCGTCCCAGCCGAAGTAGTCAAGAGTTAAATCGACATTCTGTTCTGATTTGAACTGCTTGATGTAGGGCTGCAAGTCTCGGGTCATGGCTGCTATGATATACCAGGCATCCACTCGGTTTGATAATACCTCTTCTTCCTCATCAGGAAGGTCTGTGAACTTACCCATTGAATCCTCCTTTCGTATCGAACACGCTCGGTATGATTTTGATAGCATCCTCAGGCAACCCGCGCTGCCTTAGAACATCATGCCACCCGTCAGGGTCGCTTTCATACTGCTCCCTCGTCAGATAAAGGTATCTTTCTTTCGGCTGTTCGGTATCGTGGAGCAGGCGTTTGGCTGCCTGTTCGATTGCTTCCTTCAGTCGGTTCTTATAGTAGTTTCTAGACATACTTCCTCCTTAGCTGACGATATCAAAGTAGGCAGCGCCGTCTTTCTTGACATAGGTCATCTCGCAATACTGGTCAACCGAGTTCAGCATACGATTAACCCGAGTCTGAACTCGACGTGCTTCCGCCACGGTAACGTTCGGTACTGTGAACAGCTTTTCGCCGAGCAGTTCGTGGACACGGTTACCGCTATGGTCTAACCCGAAGTAATCGAGCAGCTTATCGACGATGACGTCTACGTCGAATGCTCGCTGGGGCTGTGCATTGTCGATACGTTCCTGGATTTTATCCAGGTCCCAGTTGGTCGGGAATGTCTTGATTAAGCAATGACCTGACTCTTTGTCGTAGAAGAGGCAGTTGCTGTTCTCGTCACAGGGGTCTACGCTACGACACTGTCTTTGCAGCAGCTTAGCAGCCTTAATCAGTGACTCAGGTTTGATGTTCATATCTATACCTCCTTTTATTTCTGAGTGAACTCTGTCTTCTTGATGATAGCTCGGAAGCGAGGTTCATCATTTGGATAGGTCAAGACAGTGCCAGGAGTAACCAGATTGACGAGAACATCGCTAACCGGCTTGTGGGGTAGATGACCGAGCGCTTCCTGAACACCTGTCTTGATGTCATCGTAGGTTGTTGTATCCGGAACATCGACGATGTATCGGATAATGATTTCACGTCTACTCATAAGATTACCTCCTTGATTTACGTTTACTGTACCTATATTATAACACAATCACGATACGCATACGAAGTTGCGGTATTGTGTGATGTCTAGGAGTTTGTGCAGAATCTGTGCTGCTGGGAAACCAGGGAATTCAAGAATCGGGAGTCGGGAACCTGGACGCGAAGGCGTTTGCTGGTTAGCTGGGTGTGGGGAGCGGGGTGCTGGTGACGGAACCGGGAGCTGGGAACCAGGGAACGTGGGAAGTGGGGAGCTGGGAGGTTAGGGTATATGAACCTAGGAACGGGAAGCAAGGAGATGACGGTGTTTGCTGATGTCTGGGGTTTTTGGCGGAAGGGGTGCTGGTGGAAAAACGTAAAATGCGGTACCGTAGTATCGGAATACCGTTGAAAGGTATTTCGATACCGGTATTTTCGGGCGATTGTGCTGGGATATATCCGGTTGAAACTTCGGTATCTGCTGCTAGATGTGTTATATAACATAGCTAGCACATATACTCGAAGCTCCTACAGCCTAAAAGAAAGGGGCTGCTAACCGCAGCCCTGCTGGCTTAGTCGGGGTAGCCAGCGTCGCGACGCGCCTCAGACCATGCAGCGTGCTCGTCGAGGTCCTGAATGGGGCTCGGGCCATAGGCGTTGACGCTTTCGGCATTGACTTTATCGCCCTCGGCACACAGCAAGCAGATGTCAAAGAGTTTCTGGTCGGAGTCCCGACGCCAGCACAGACGCACGTTGATTGAGGTAGTGTCGCCACAGCACGCACACTTCGGACGGATTGCAAGCAGATTAGATTTAGCCATAAGGCACCTCCTGTAAGGTCAGTAGCAGTGTTTTATTGTATCACTATTATAACACAGCACAGTGCGTAGCACGAAGTTTGCTACGCCTACCTTAGGGCTTCGAGTTCTACCGCACTATACCTTCTAAACCACAACCGAGCTCAGCAGAAGAACTCGAAGCCCCTAGGCGACGAGTTCCTACACCACGCATGCTAACGTACGCTAACGGTTCCTCCTAGGCGTATACTTGTATGCCTACATCCAGTTACCGTTAGCGTGCGTTGTGCTGCTGTGTGAGATTTTACCGAACCTGTGCCCGACTCATGCCGGGTTGGTGTCCAGGGCCTGGAGGTTGTACCACGCATCCGCAAGCCGGTCGTCCCACGCAAAGTTCGGGGCGAGGTCGCACAGCACAGCATCGTCACCGTGACGACGGGTAATGGACTTTTCGAGTGCGTAGTAAGCGGCGTACCCAGTCTCGGTGTTGAGGTTAGTCTGAGCGATGTACCAGAGCTGAGCTTCCGCTTCGGTAATGCGATACAGACGCTTGGCAACGGACTTGCGGAACTCCCAGAACGCATTGATGCCGACCTGAGTGTTGATGTGGGACTTAGCAGTAGCGTACAGGGCACCTTCGTTGCCAACCAGGCCGTGGAACGAAATGATGCGGTCCATGAGCTGAACGGGATTGTAATTGAAATTAGCCATAATGTACCTCCTAAGGTCACAGGTTGTGGACTTGTTTATTGTACCACTATTATAACACATCTGAGGTACTGCTACGAAGTTTGGAGTGCCGCTCAGATGAGCGGCATTCTCCACCAGGTGTCGCAGTCCTTGACCTCTTCAGGAATGAGTCCCTTCGAGTCCAGGAAGTAGAACGCGAGTTGTGCTGCCTGCTGCATCACCGTCTTGTGCATCTGCCCTGTCTTAACTCGCATGCCGACTTCGTAGTTGGCATTGGGGTTGACGGATTCGAGTCCCAGGCTCACCAGCTTGCGAGCAAGTCCCACCGACTTCTCGTTTCGACCGTCCGGACAGCTCTGAGACATCTCAAAGACAAACGCCGTGAAGAAAGTCTCTGCTTCGTCCGGGCACTCGGCGTTCAGCTTTTCGACTGTCTCGGGTACGATGCGTGCGAACCCAAAGCTATTTGCTGCGTTGTCGAGCTCCTTGTTAGCAAGTGCCCATGCTTTCTGCTTAAGACATTCGATGAACTTTTCCATATCTTTACCTCCTAAGAATGTTTCCAGGGTCGTCCCGGAGCGGCGAGGATTGCGCCCACTATTGCAAGCACTCGGGGTGTGGTTACTGCGACCTTCTCTGCGACGCACCCGCCCCACTCGCTCCGTTGTTTTATTGTACCTATATTATAACACAACCTGAGGTGCTTCACGAAGTTACGTCTCCCTCACTTTATCATCAACTGGAAGAAATTCCAGTCAAAGTAGCAAGGGTGCTCTTCGGTGTTGTGCAAGACGATGTTGAAGTATGAGATGAACACCCACGCGACGAAGGTGAATACGAGCGTCCATGCCAGGCATTCGATAACGCGGTCCCATCTGATGTGTCTTTTCTTTTCCATAGTCTTATCTCCTTTTCTTCTGTTCGTTTTATCTACCGGATTAGTAGGACTCCTTGGTGTAAAGGAGTGCGGGTCCCATAACGAGTGCTGCCACCAGAATTGCTACTGCCATAATCTTTTCCTCCTAAGCTCTTTGCTTTTGTTTTCCGTTGTTTGTTTTACTGTACCTATATTATAACATTTCTAGAGTAGCATTCCGAAATTTTAGCAGTACCGTTTCACACCATAACTAAAGGCGTACCGGTAAGGTGCGCCTTTATTTTGCTGTGGTTTTGCTGTGGTTTTGCTTGAGGTATACCATGAGGTAGTATAATTGTACACCGTGAACAACCGCGGTGTATGCGTTAGCGTGCTGTGACCTTATTTACGGTGACCCATGAACGCCTCGATGAGCGGGTCTTCCAGATGAGCCCACTCGGACTCCTTATAATCTCGCACAATCAAGGTGACCGCTTCTGCTTCTGAACAGCCGAACTTATTGCGGTACTCGGTTATCTTGCCACACCACACGACGTGACCGTAGCGGTTGTGGATGTACTCTGCACTACCGAAGGTAGCACGCATCGCCTTCTCTGCACGCATCTTTGCGATAGCCTGAGCATTCGCTGCTTCGGCTTCACGCCAGACACGCTCTGCGACGAAGGCACTGGGCGTAGTGCTGACAGGAGGTGTACCGACTGGTGCTTCAGAGGGAGCTCGGTGAGCTGTTCTTCGAGCTTCTCGCTCAAGCCGAGCCTGCTCCTTACGCTGGGCTTCCACGATTGCCTGAGCCTGTATCCGGGAAGCTCGCTCAGCGTTTCGGTAATCCTCATGTGACCATTGGAAGCCATGTGGCATATTATCCCTCCTTTAACTCGTACCAGTCTCTGTTGTAGCAACCGCCCTGGGTGTTCTCCACCGCATTATTGAGAGCAGTCACGAGACCCTTGCCGGACTTCGGGTTGGTGTTAACCTTGCGAGCACCCTTCTCGTGCTGCCAGGACGCACCTGCTTCGAGAGTGTAGCCGAACACGTCGTTGATAAGGTGCTCCAGCGTGCCGGTGTACTCGGTTGCCCTGCCTCTGTGGTGACTGATGATGGTGTACTCTTTCTTCTGTGCCATAAGCTACCTCCTGCCCTAAGGGCTTGTCTGGGTTGTGTTTTATTGTACCTATATTATACAGGATGCTGAGTGGCTTTACGAAGTTTCCACGTCCTCGCTCTCGATGTATGCGTATTCGACTTTCCAGCTTTCACCAAGGTACCAATCCAGGCGAATGCCTACTTCCTTGCCGTCGAGGCAGTCGGCAAAGATTGACCTTGATAAGTTCGACGGGATGAATGCCTTGTTGTGATTGGTGAATCGGTAGCTTCTCTGTTCCTCGGTGTACTCGGCGTTAAAGCTGTCCTCGGTAATCACAGCCACCGCGATGACCTTCGGGCCGAAGCCCTTGCAGGTGATGTTGTGCTTTTCGTTGAATGCAACCATGTACTTGCAGAGCTCCTGCCATGACATTCTCTTCTTATCCATTGAGTACCTCCTTCTTGTAGTTGTCCAGGACTACCTTAGCCCAGAACGCTGCGTTCTCTCCTGTCGTAACTTCCTTCCAGAGCTCGGGCAGCGTATATCCGTGGTCTTCGGGATAGACTTCCACTTCGTGCTTAACTGCTCTATAAAGCATGACCTTATCTGCCATATCTTACCTCCTGCCTCTGGGGCGGCCTGTGTTGTGTTTTATTGTACCTACATTATAACACACCACAGGCAACAGCACGAAGTTAATGACCACGTCTGCTGAACCGGTCAAAGTCCCTGCCAACCTGTCTTCGAGTCTCGTCCTGCTGGTCGTCAATCATCTTAAGAATGACTTCCTGGACGATGCGGCAGATTTCGAGTTGTGTCGGTGTATGTCCGAGTGCGGATTCCAGCTGGTCACGAGCCGGAATGTTTCGAGTAACGCCCTCAATGGTAATGCTCATCGAGGTGTCGGGTTTCTGTTCGAACAGAATTCGCTTGTCGTCCTTCCTGCTGTACATCCAGAATGTCAGCGTGCCCTTCGTGAATCCTGCTCTCTGTATTACAAACCCGAGTGTCTTCTCAAAGAATGTCTTCAGTTGCGTATCTGTCTTCTTGACCTCACCCATGGTCTTGTCCTCCTTGTGTTTTATTGTACCTATAGTATAACACACCTGAGGCAGCAGCACGAAGTTTCATTACGACTTCCTGCCGTGGTTGCGGCGGAAGAATGACAGGAGGTTCCGGTACTTGGAGACGTCAGCGTCTCGGAACCGCAGGGGCTCTTTCACTTCGATACCAACTGCGACTACGTCTTCGTCCTGAGGTATCTTTGCTACCAGGATTGAACCGATACGTCGAAGCTCTCCCTCCGTTCCTACAACCTCTGGTAGCCATCTTGAGAACTCGATAATATCCTGGGTAGATTCCCATAACCGGTACACCCGGTCGGGTCTTAGGTTCTGTGCCATCTGTATCTCCTTTCGCCGCGCTATTTATTCTTCTGGCGGCAGTGCTTCGACCCTCTTGAGTAGCTTGGTGAAATCGATTTCGAACTCGGTTTCGATATGCTTGCGAATGTCAACTGCGTTGAACGGCTGTAACCAGGGAGCCGCGTCAGACAGGTCGCACAGACCCATCATGCCGTCGAACAGCTTCTGCTGTCTGCTCTTCTTCCAACCCTGGGACATCTCAAGTGCATACATGACAAATGCCATTCCTTGGATTGCACCTTCGAGGGTTGCTTCCTGATAACGCTGAGAGAACTCTTCCTGCAGGCGCTTCGATGCTGCTTTCTTCAACTCGTCGACGGACTGAATAGGGCACCTCATCTTGCCCTTACCCTTGAATCTGCTTTTACTCTTCCCCATCAGGTACCTCCTCAACTTCGTAGATGCGCACATCGTCGTGCAGCTTGTAGCGGTCTCTTGCCAGCATGCCTACCGCCTCGAGGCTCGGGGCGAGGATGATGCCCTCACCCGTCTGCCCGTTGCGGAGCGTATATCTGAATTTGAACTTTCGCATAGCAACCTCCTCACAGCTTGATGCGGCATACACGGACTTCGCCACGAGTCTTGGGGCTCTTAATGCCGTGTTCTTCCAGGTAGGGGATAAGTGCCTCCAGCGGGACGTTACGAGATTCGGTGACCTGAGAGTCACAGAAGTCCTCACCGGACTCACGCAGTGCTTCGTACTTCACAGATACGCCGAGTCTGGGATTGCCTAGAGGGTCGTGCATCTCACGAATACGGCCAACCGTAACCTTGGCATAGTTCGCGATTGAACCCCAAGCTCCTTGGTAGGCGCAGAAGTCGTTCGGCTTCTCAACTGCGGTGATGCCGAGTTCTGCCAGCTTGGAAACGACATTAGCAACGAGTTCGATATTCTTATCCATATTATTCCTCCTAGGTATCTGGGACTTGTTTTATTGTATCTTAAGTATACACGATTCGTGGTGGTGATTACGAAGTTATGTGCCCACGATGAGGGCCTGGAACCCACCGACGGTGCTCTTGGCTTCTCTGATAGCTTCTGCCTTTGCCTTCGAGTACAGGCCGTGCTTGATGATGGGCTCGTTGAAATCTGTACCGCGAGAGGACACGATGAAGAATGCCCAGGTGCCCTGACCCTTCGGCTTGTGTCCGTACATCTCTTCGTAGTTCTCGGTGAACACTTCGATTCTCTCTGCCATGATTAACCCTCCATCCATCTGAGCATATAGAGCTCACCATCTTCGGCTTGAACATGCCAGCAGTTAGCTGATATCGGCCACGCGGTGACTCCCTTAATTCCTGACTTGCGCTCAAACTCTTCGAGCACCCACTGCTTAAGGTCTTCTATTGCCATACGAGCACCTCCGTGTTTTATTGTACCTATAGTATAACACTTACCGAGTGGTAGAAACGAAGTTACCAGGGCTCGCTCTCGGAGACATCGTCGTCCCAGTACTCGGGGTCGATGAGCTCCTGTCCGAACAGATTGTACCACTGTCCACACTTCGGACAGCTGCACGCTCCCTGGTACTGGTCGTAGAGCTCCACGGTCTCACCGCACACGCACTTGCCCAGGGCGTTGTCGGTCACCGTGTACCTTCGAGTGGTGAATTCTGCGTACTGCTTGGTGAACCGCTCTCTGTTCGACATAGCGTAGTCGTAGTTGTCACGCTGAACCCTGCCAAGTTCGGCATCGTGGTCGTCGAACTGAATGTTGCCGTTCTGGTCGCACGGGAAGCTGAATCCACAACCGTCGGCGTCGGTGAACTCTATGCGGTACTCAACTTCGGTGTGAGTAGTTCTCGGCTTGATGATTTTTAACATAACCAGCCATCCTCCTCTTCGATAACGTTGCCGAACTCGTCACGCTCGACACCGTCTTCCTCTTCGTAGCCGATGATGTAGGAGAACACCTCTTCGGCTTCTTCCTGAGTGAGGTCGTAGTCGACCTGAAGCTGAGTAACGGTTGCACCCTCGTCTGCTCCGTCCCAACCTTCTTCTTCGTACAGGATGCGAGCTGCTTCCTTCGCGTTGTTGAACTGGCAGAGCTGCTTGATATCGTTCTGTGCCATACCCGTGACCTCCTTGTGTTTTATTGTACCTACATTATAACACATCTGACAGGTGATTCCGAAGTTACTTCCAACCGTACGGGAAGTTGTAATCCACCAGTCTGCACAGGTCCTTAATCTTCAGCTTAATGAAGTCGTACCTGCCGTACCCGGACACACCACCGAGTGCTCCCAGTGACTCGCATGCCTTAGCAAATTCGTAATACTTCTGGTAGAATGCACGATGCTCTGCTTCGGTGTCGCCCACAGCAGCACGGTCCTCACGGAACTTCTGAACTGCTGTAGAAGCAATCTCCAGAGTCAAGCTGTCTGTCTTTGCGGCTTCGAGAAAATGTCTGATAATATCCATAGATGCCTCCTTAGGTATCGGGTTTACGTTTATTGTACCTACATTATAACACTTGCCGCGTAGCATCCCGAAGTTACCGCACACCGTTAAAAACCGTGACCGTGGTTGCACCGGTGCGGTGAACACCATAAAAATACACAGCACGCTAACGCATGCTGTGGGTTCTTGTATGTGGTAGTATAAGTGTACACCGTGCACAACCACGTGGTATACCACGGTTTGCGAGGTGGTGCTTTCGCAGTAGCGGTGGTACCGGTAGCTCCTTGGAGCTTCGAGTTCTTCTGCTGAGCGTCTTCTATTTCTTAATCACAGATGCTGGTGGAACTCGAATTGCGATAGTTGAAAAGCGTAGAGCTCTTTCGAGCCCTACGCCTTGCTTATTCCTGATGGTCTGCTACCCAGTCTTCGACGAGCTCTCTGAGCGCCCCGTCAGCACAGTCCAGTACACTATCTCCGTCCTCCTCGGCCTCTTCGATAATGTCTTCGATTTCCCCGTCCTCCAGGTCGTAGCCTCTGTCAGCAGCGAACGCACGCATCTTCTTGTAGACCTCGTCGTAAGCCTCGCTCTCGGCTTCCTCCTTGCGGTCGGCACGGTACTCCGATGCGAAAGCTTCGGGTGAGGACATCGGGCCACCAAGGTCAAAGTCACTGCCGCCGTTGTCGTACCATTCGGTAAACGCATCGTCGAGCTCTTCGACTGACTTGTTGAACTCCTGGGACAGTTTGGTGAGCGTCTCTTCGAGCGTCTGAACCCATTTCTTAGCTTCCTTAAGCATGCTGTGCTCCTTTCTTCCAAGGACCTTTCTTTGTTAAGGTTCCTTCGTTGTGGTCGTAAAACCAGTGGTTCTCAGAAGTGTCGGTGATTGCGATGCCACCGTAAACAGCTTCGAGCTTCTTGATGAGTATGTTCTCAGGCCACGCCTTGAGTAATGCCTCCAAATCCTGCTTCCACATACTGTATCCTCCTTGTGTTTTATTGTACCTATATTATACAGGATGCTGAGCAGAATTACGAATTTTCATGTGGGGCGGGACCTTGCGGCCCCTGCCCATGCCGTTCGACTTACTCTGCGTCTGCGATGTCGTCGACAACCTCGTCGGGGTTGATTTCGTCGACCGGAGCTTCGTCCTCGCCCTCTGCAGGAGCCTCAGGAGCTTCCTCCTTCTCAGGCTCAGGGCGTACCCACGCACCGTTCGTTGTACCTGCTTCGATTGCTGCGAGGACCTCGCCGAACACTGCCAGTGCGACTGCGACACGGTCGCCCTTCGTGTCTGTTACCTTGCAGTAACGTGTGAACACGTCGGACACTGTGCTTGCGGTACCGCGGACTGCTTTCTGCTCTTCGACGCAGCGCGCGATGATGTCCTTGTCGATGTAGGAAACAAACTTGTCGGTGCCGATGAGCTCAGCGACCTGAGTCGGAAGCTCGATTGCGCAGCCCTTGACCTTCTGGGTTGCGTCGTCGGGATTGACAACAACCTCGTTCCACGCGAGCTTCGTGTTCTTGCCACGAGATGCGGTGAACAGGAGCATGGTCTTGGGGCCTGCCTCTTCGATTGCGGTTGCCTCTGCGGTCTCGATTGCCTTTGTGTTCTCTGCCATGGTAACTTCCTCCTTCTCGTTTGCGGTTGCGATTGCGTTGTTCTCAATTGCCTGTGCGTTCTGAGTGTTCTTCTTAGCCATAGTATGTACCTCCTAAGTACTCTTTGTTGTGCCCATTGGGCGTTTGTTTTATTGTACCTGTATTATAACACTTGCCAGGTACTGTTTACGAAGTTTGTGTCTCTGCCCTGTTGTCGTTGTGTTTGCCTGTTGTGTTTTAGTGTGCTTACATTATAACACACCGTGTGGTCGTTCGCGAAGTTGTGTCGCCTCCTTGTTGTCGTTGCGTTGTGTTGTTGTGTTTTAGTGTATCTGTATTATAACATATCCACGGTGCGATTCCGAAGTTCTCAAACCTCACGCATAACGGTGTGTGCGGTGTGGTTGGTATGCCTTACAATTTGTACACCACAAGGGCTTACCTCGCTTTGCGTGTAGCGTGCGTGTGGTATGCTTGCGGCATGGCGGTGTTTGCGGTATGAGAAATCGTATATAGCTATAAAGCCGCCCGCAGGGCAATGCGTCGCAGACAGTCGTGGAACAGGCGGTAAAGGTGGGGGTTGTCGAAGACAAGAGGCACAAGGACAGTCCCGCAACGCAGTGAAGGACAGCAGACGATTAGTCGAATGGCCTATGTGCCGAGACCGATAATATATGTTCAGCCCCGATAGGAGAACGATACACTCGAAGGTGTAGCGGTGGGCGGACAGCAGGGAGCCCGGCGAACATATATTATAATGTGAGGTATGTAAAAGGGGTAGAATTAAAAATCCTACACGAAAGCGGGAGCTTCGAGTAGGATTGCTTTGTATGATTTATACAATTTCACCGGGAAACCACAACAAAACCCATCGAAGTGAGGGTCTGTACTTCGATGGGTTTCGCTACCCGTGTGAGCTTTACGCATTTTTATTCGATGTGGAACAGTCGTCAAGGTTGGGGGTTAGTAGTTGTTGCTACTATAATCATTATAATGTATAGGCTCTCGAAAGTCAAGACTTTTTCTAAAATTTCGTTATCTTACACAAAGCTTGAGTACGCATAGTAGTGAACACTTGTATAGAATTTTTAATTCTAATCACCGCCAAAACAGACGCCCGCAGGCGCCTGCTTTGGTATATGTGAGCTTAGGAGATAAGGAATTATCTGAATGATTCGATAATGAATCGCGGTGAGTTACGCGGCATGCGCGCATTGTGCTGAAGCAGTCTCCCGTATTCGTCCTTGAGGTCGACGTAGACACAGCGAGCGGTAACGCCGATGATGATTCCGGTGTAGGTGTTCGCGCCCTCACGAATTAGAATCTTGTGATGCATCGCCTTGCCAGTTTCGAGTGCCTCTTTGAACTTGTCCCAGTAGGCCTGCTCCTGTTTCTGCTCCTTCTCCTGGAGTGCGTCGTACTCCTGCTTCGACGGTCTGGAGAAGAACGGAGGTGGTGTGACTGTCTTTCCGAACACCTCAATCGGTTCCTGCTCCTTCGCGATGTAATCCTGGGCGAGCTTGACTACGTCGTCGAGCACCAGGTTGAGCGGTCTGCCCAGATAGCCCTGTGTGTCAGGTGCATTGTAAATCGCGCAGAGCTTCGGTACCAGAACCTTCGTGAGTTTGTCCAGGTCAGCAGAAGTCTCCTGGTCACACTTCAAGGTGTACTGGATGCAGGCAATCTTCGGCTTGAGCGTGAGCCCCTTGGCGTACTTGGTTGCCATGACATTGAGCGTGTGATGTACTGCCATGAATGCCGCTACCCTTTCGATGCTCCACTCCTCGTCCTCGACGAGCTTGTCGGCATTGTGGCGAATGAAGTTGAAACCCTTCTGCGTGATTGTCCAGAATTCAGCCATACGCTGTACCTCCTATATGTGAACTGGTGTTGTGTTTACTGTATCTATAGTATAACACAATCCAGGGTGTGATTACGAAGTTTCATGCGCCCGCACTGCTTAAATGCACGACACGCAGCAGTATAAACATACGTGCGCGGTAAGCAAAATAGCGCAGTGCGAGGCGGTTTTCACCTTCTGCGTGATTGTCCAGAATTCAGCCATACGCTGTACCTCCTATATGTGAACTGGTGTTGTGTTTACTGTATCTATAGTATAACACAATCCAGGGTGTGATTACGAAGTTTCATGCGCCCGCACTGCTTAAATGCACGACACGCAGCAGTATAAACATACGTGCGCGGTAAGCAAAATAGCGCAGTGCGAGGCGGTTTTCACCTTCGAGTTAGTCCCTTCCATACCCCTGCTGATGCATGAGGTTGACGTACAGAGCTTCCTCGTCGCGGTCACAGATGGCTTCGATAAGGCGGTCTGTGAACTCCCGGAGGTCTCCTTCTTTGGACATATCGTACAGCCCCGTGCGTCTTTCGACATGGTCGACAACATCGTCGGGGTGATATTTGTGGAATACCTCTACTGCTTCGGTTTCGCTGTTAGCGTAGCAGATGCAGAAATCTTCGTCAGTGCAGGAACCGTCCTGCTGGTAGTATACACGATAACGCATGTCTAGACCTCCTTATACGTTCGACACGTTGGTTAGGGCAGGGCCCGCATCATTTGATGCGGACCGTGTCGTACGGAGTTTCCTTGGTGAACTTGGCGGCAATCTTCGGGTGAGCCTCTGCGAGTGCCTTGGCGTCAACCGACTTGCGAGTTACGGTTGTAATAGACACGCTGTGGTCACCAGCAACGTAGGTGCGAGCTTCGGTGCCGTTCGCAAGCTTCTTGAGCTCTGCCTTGAGAGCGTCTGCCTCCTTCGATGCTTCCTTGATGAGTGCCTGGAGCGCCAGGTAACGCTCGATTTTGGTCTTTGCCTGTGCCTTTGTAATCTTTGCCATAATAACTACCTCCTAAGCAGTTAGGCCCTGTTGGGCGTTGTTTGTTTTACTGTACCTATATTATAACACATGCTGGTGCGCAGTACGAAGTTGCTGTTCATGATGTACCGCTTATTTGCGGTACACCTGGTCTCTGTGAGCTTCGATAAAGGCTTCGAGGTCCTTGATGGTTTTGAGTCGGTCCCAGTTCTGACGGCGGTCTTCCTCGTCCTTGTACTTACCTTCGAAATCCCAGTTACCGTCCTTGTCGGTGACGTCCCAGTACCTGTAAGCCGGTGTGAAGCTTCGGAACAGAATCGGACAGTTGTTCGGGCTGTATCCCTCGTCAGTTTCGAGTTCGGTGTGTGCCCACATACCGTTAGCACAGCCGGTAGCTCCAACCTTGAAGCATACATAACCGGTGTAGCCGAGCTTGATAGCTTCTCTGAGGAACTGACGCATCTCTCCGAGCTTCGACTTGCTCAGGTACTCAGGCCACCAGTCAAAAATGCTGAGGTCGTCGCAGACACTGCTGATGAGGAATCTGCTCTGGGGCTTGTCCAGGTACTCTTCGACACGCTTGAGGACCTCGGCTGCTGTATTTCTCTGCTTATCCATATCTTTACCTCCTAGGTGATTGTCGGTGTTGTGTTTACTGTACCTATAGTATAACATACTGCGGTTGGGTTTACGAAGTTCATCGCAAGGGGCTCAGTGCCCCATTGCGGTTACAATAGCTTCGGCGCATCTGCGCATGAAGTCGTTGCCGACGAGGTTGTAGTGCTTCTGGTAGGGCTGCATCGGACCTTCGAGCCCGCATCCGTAGAACCCGGAAGTGCCCCAGGACCAGACCTCCGACACCAGGCCCTCGTGGTCGCCGAGGACTTCGAGTGCGTGCTTGTACTCCGGCTCGTCCTCGCAGTAGTCGGACAGGGCGTTCTCCTCGCCGCCGATGAGTGCGCAAGCCGCATAGTAAAAGTTCGTGAACACTTCCTTCTGACGCTCAGTCTCGCAGTTGAAGCCCGGGACGAAGTGCTTCGCATCCTTGTACTCCATGAGTCTCTGTCTATCCATAACTCTACCTCCTAAGTAGCAATCCGGTTTGTGTTTTACTGTACCTACATTATAACACATGCTGGGTGGCAATACGAAGTTCCCAAATCACGGTGTGCGTGGTGTACCACAGGACCGGGTTCTGTACGCATGCCACAGCACGCTGGTGTTTTGCGTGAGGTACCACGGTTACCGTATAACGTGTATGTGGTGCACAACCGTGGTGTAAACCACAGCGTGCGTGGTGTGGTACCACCAGCCGTGCGGTGGTAGCGGAGCTCTCTGAGCTTCGAGTCCTATCACCGAAGGTGATTGGCTGAACAGCCAGCGGAGCTTCGAGTCCTTATCGCGAAATGTGTTATATAACACAGAACCGCGGTGGAACTCGAATGTGCAGTCACCGCTAAAAGTAGCGGGCCCCAGCCGGACCCGCTACCTTCGATTATGTACCTGCTACCTGAACGGTCTTCCTGCTACCGGAGTGGCATTATGCCACTTCGATATCTGCGAGGTCTGTGCTGATTTCGTCGGCACCGTCGTTGCCACCCTCTGCCTCGGGAGCTTCGACTTCCTCCGGAACCTCGGGCTCAGGTCTTGCCCACTCGCCTTCGGTCACACCTGCTTCGATGTCGTTGAGAATGCCCTGGAAGATGTTAAGCACAGTGACGAGCTTGTCCTGACCGGTAAGTTCGTTAACCTTGCAGTAGCGGTTGAAGACGTCGGAGAAGGTGCTTGCCATGCCACGGACCTGCTTGTTTTCGGCAACGCACTTCTCAGCCTGCTCCTGGTCAAACCAAGACACAAACTTGCTGCTGCCGATTGCTTCGGCAACCGGGGTCGGGAGGAGTGCTGCACAACCCTTGACCTTGACAAGCTCGTCCTCCGGGTTAACGATGACCTGCTTCCAGCTCAGGCGCTTCGCGTTGCCACGGGATGCCGTGAACAGCAGTGTTGCCTTCGGGCCTGCGGGAGCTTCGAGCGCCTCGACCTCTGCCTGGGCCTCCTCGACTGCCTCGATTGCTTCGACTGCCTCGACGTACTCGTTCTCCTGTGCCTCTGCCTCGATTGCGATGTTCTTGTTCTCTGCCATAGCCTTATCCTCCTTAACAAATTCGTTGGTGATGTCCTGACCGTCGAGAGTAACGGAAACGATACCTTCGAGGGCCTTGACTGCCTTCTTAGTGGAAACTTCCTGAACAGTGCCGTTAGCGAGAGTTGCGATGTAAATCTTCTTAGCCATAATCTGTACCTCCTAAGTACTCTTTGGTTGCGTCCCAGTGGGACTTGTTTTATTGTATCTACATTATAACACACACGCCCACGCAAAAAGAAGTTGTGCGTTTTCTGCACCCAGTGTGTCTTTTGCCGTTCCGTGTTGTGTTTTAGTGTATCTGTATTATAACATATCTAGGAGGTGATTACGAAGTTGTGAAGCACCAGAGGTAGGCACGCATATTATAATGAACGTGCGCGCACGCGATTAACACAGAAGGTGGTGGGGACTCGAAGGTTCCCACCGCTGGTGATGGTAAGCGGAGCTTCGAGTTCTTCTTGCTTCTCTGGTTGGGTGGGATTGCCTTCGGATAGCTTTTCTGAGCTTCGAGTTCTTCTTTCTGCTGCGAGTGGTGATATTCAGAAGCACAGACAGGTACTTCGGAAACCGACGAATGGAAACTTCGTGCATTTGTGTAAATGTGTTATAATATAGATACAGTTAAAATAAACTTCATGAAATCTATTCAGAGTGGATTGAAACACTCAGAGTGGATTAAGAAGTTCTACCAACCAAGCATCTGGGAACTTCGGTACTTTCTGTTCAGAGCGATTGGTTTAGAACAGAAGGTGGGAATCGATAACTTCGGTTTCAGCAGTTTCAACGCGGTGGTATCGGTAGGACCGAGCTCGAAGTTCGAAGGGAGGGATTCGAAGTGTCGAAACCGGGGATAGCAGAACTCGAAGGTGGTAGGCGATTTGGCGAATGTCTAAGCAAGAAGACGATAGGTAGTCGGAATCGTGCTCTCCTTGCTTGGTCTCGGGTTCGGAATCGTGC
>OIEN01000617.1_pt1 | contig 20347 bp, 16 predicted proteins | sample 1581741 | NCBI WGS metagenome assembly OIEN01 (sample SAMN01760944, study PRJEB22395) | human gut metagenome | reverse complement strand
TCGATGTTGTTTACGGTGGACCACAAGCCGGGGCGGCTGGCGCGGGTGATTCAGATCATCGGCGAGCGCGGCTTTAACATGGAAACCATCAAAAGCCGTCCGCTGCCCCATGTTCAGTTTGAATATTATTTTTATGTTCAGCTTGTCTGCCCGGCCAATGCCGCAACGGACGATTGCGCCAAGCTGGTGCATGAGCTGGAAAACGTGTGCCGCACGGTGCGGATACTGGGTGTATTTGACCTGTAAATGACGGAAAAACACGGGAGGAATTGTTATGAAATTGACCATGCAGCTTGGCAGCCGCAGCTATGATATCATCCTGAAAAGCGGGTGCCTGGCCAACCTGTACCAGTTTGCCAATGTTGCCAACCGCAAGGTGTTTATCCTGACGGATTCCGGCGTACCGGAGCAGTATGCCCAGACCGTGCTGGCCCAGTGCCCCAATGGAATGGTGTACACTGTGCCCCAGGGCGAAGCCAGCAAAAGCCTGAAAGTGTATGGCCAGGTGCTGCAGGCCATGCTGGAGTTCAACATGACCCGCAAGGACCTGCTGGTGGCCGTCGGCGGCGGCGTTGTGGGGGATTTGGGCGGGTTCTGCGCGGCATCTTATATGCGCGGCATTGATTTTGTCAACTGCCCCACCACCACCCTTTCCCAGATCGATTCCTCCATTGGCGGCAAAACCGCCATTGACCTGGGCGAAACCAAAAACATTGTTGGCGCTTTCTGGCAGCCCAAGGTGGTGCTGGTGGATTTTGATGCCCTGGCAACGCTGCCCCACCGCCACTTTGTCAACGGCCTGGCGGAGGCCATCAAGGCGGGTCTGATTGCTGACCCGGAGCTGTTTGCCCTGTTTGAGTGTGAACACCCCGAAGAAAACATTGAGCGCATCATCTACCGTTCCCTGCGCGTGAAGAAGAACGTGGTGGAAAACGATGAGCACGAGCAGGGCCAGCGCGCCTGCCTGAACTTTGGCCATACCATCGGCCATGGCATTGAGGCTGTCAAGGGGGTGCGCGGCCGCCGCACCAACGGCCTGTTCCATGGCGAGTGCGTGGCGCTTGGCATGCTGCCTATGATCGAGGATAAATCCCTTGTGCGCCGCACCCGCGCCATCTACCGCACTTTGGGCCTGCCCACCCGCACGGGTGTGGACAAAAATAAGGTGCTGAGCTATATGCAGCACGACAAAAAGAGCGCGGGCAGTACCATTACCGTCATCAAGGTGCCCGGCCTGGGCTGCTGGCGCGCCGATAAGATCCCCATGACCGAACTGCCCGCCCTGCTTGGCATCAAGGAAAACGAGGACTGAGCCGATGAAAAATACCTTTGGCAATGCATTGGGCCTGACCATTTTTGGCGAAAGCCACGGTGCCGCCGTCGGCGCTGTGCTGGACGGTCTGGCCGCGGGGTTGCCGGTGGATGAAGCGTACATCGCCGAGCGGATGGACCGCCGCCGCGCCCGCGGAGATGGGCTTTCCACCGCCCGCACCGAGCCGGATGTGGTGGAGTTTTTGAGCGGTGTGGTCAACGGCCATACCACCGGCACCCCCATCACCATGATGATCCGCAACACCAACACCCGCAGCGGAGATTATGCAAAAACGGCGGATCTGCTGCGCCCCGGCCACGCGGATTACACGGCATATGCCAAATATGAAGGCTGGCAGGATGCCCGCGGCGGCGGCCACTTTTCCGGCCGCATCACCGCAGCCAGCGTGGCTGCGGGTTCGATCTGTGAGCACATTCTGGCACAGCGCGGTATTAAGGTGTATACCCACATTGCCCGCTGTGCCGGGGTGGAGGATGCTCCGCTTTCCAGCTCTGCCGGTTTGATTATGGCGGAACCACAGCCGGGCCATTTTGCCCTGTTGGACCCCGAAAAAGAAGCCCCCATGCAGGCAGCCATCCGCGCAGCCGGGGCCGAGGGCGACAGCGTGGGCGGTATTCTGGAAACTGTCATCACCGGGGTGCCCGCGGGCATCGGCGAACCGTTCTTTGACAGTGTGGAAAGTGAGATCGCTCACCTGGCGTTTGCCATCCCCGCTGTCAAAGGCATTGAGTTTGGCGCGGGCTTTGCCTTTGCGGACCTGCGCGGCTCCCAGGCAAACGACCCGTTTACCATGCGGGACGGCAAAGTGGTAACGGCCACCAACAAAAACGGCGGCATCAACGGCGGCATTGCCAACGGCATGCCCATTGTGTTCCGCACGGCGGTAAAGCCCACCCCCAGCATTTATAAAGAACAGGATACCGTGGATTATATCGCCAAGGCAGATGCAAAACTGCAGATCAAAGGCCGGCACGACCCCTGCATTGTGCCCCGTGCTGCTGTGGTGCAGAACACCCTGGCAGCATTTGCCGTGCTGGACCTGCTGACCGTGCGTTACGGTACGCTGGGGCAAAAGTAATACAGCTGAAGCAAATAGAAAGGAAGCGCAACATGGAATACGGTCTGATCGGAGCCAAACTGGGCCACAGCTATTCCAAAATCATCCATGAGGCCGTGTGCGGCTATTCCTATGAGCTGCATCCGCTGCCCACGGAGGAAGAAGCCCATGCCTTTATGCAGGCAAAGGCGTTCAAAGCCATCAATGTTACCATCCCGTACAAAAAGCTGGTCATCCCATATTGCGATGAGGTGGAACCACGTGCGGCGGCCATCGGCGCAGTGAACACCGTGGTCAACCGGGATGGCAAGCTGTATGGCTATAATACGGATTATACCGGCTTTGCCTACCTGGCCCGCTGCCACGGCGTGAAGTTTGCCGGGGCTGTGGTGCTGGTGCTGGGCACCGGCGGTACCCACAACACCGTCACGGCTGTCTGCCAGGACGCCGGAGCCAAACAGGTGCTGACCGCCAGCCGCACCGGCAAGGACGGTGCCCTGACCTATGAGAAAGCCCAGCAGCACCCGGAAATCAATATCATTATCAACACCACCCCGGCGGGCATGTACCCCAACAACGGCAGCTGCCTGCTGGACCTGCGTGCCTTCCCCAAGCTGGAAGCCGTGCTGGACTGCGTTTATAACCCGTTCCGCACCGAACTTTTGCTCCGTGCGGAGGAACTTGGCGTGCCCGCCTACTGTGGGTTCGAGATGCTGGTGGCGCAGGCAGTGTACGCGGCGGAGCACTTTACCGGCCAAAAGCTGCCGGAAGCTGTGATCGCTGACACCCACCGCAAGCTCAAGCGAGATCTTTCCAACGTGGCCATCATCGGAATGCCGGGCTGCGGCAAGTCCACCATCGGGCGTGCCCTGGCCAAAACACTGGGCAAAACCTATGTGGATCTGGATGAAGTGATCGAGAAAAACACCGGAATGCCCATCCCAGATATCTTTGCGCGTGAAGGCGAGGCATCGTTCCGCAAGTACGAATCTCAGGCTGTGGCGGAGATCAGCAAGCAGACACGGCAGGTCATCGCCTGCGGCGGCGGGGTGATCAAAACACCGGGCAACGCCCGCGCCCTGCGTCAGAACGGCCCTGTGCTGTGGGTGCAGCGCCCGGTCGAACGGCTGGCAACCGGCGGGCGGCCGCTTTCCACCGGGCTGGACGCCCTGCGCAAGATGGAAGCCGAGCGGATGCCGCTTTACCGCGCAGCGTCCGATGCCGCGGTGGATAACACCGGCCGCCTGGAAAACACAGTAGAAACCGCCGTGCAGGCGTTTGAAACAACATTTGATGCCTGAACGGCACGAAAGAGGGGAACACCGTGGAAGCAACCGTTGCAGCCATTGAACCAGGCCGCCTGGCCGGAACCGCTGCCGTGCCGCCCAGCAAAAGCGCGGCACACCGCGCTGTGGTGTGCGCGGCCCTGGCCGCCGGTACCAGCCACATTGGCAATGTGGAATTTTCGCAGGATATTCTGGCCACGTTGGGGGCTGCCCAGCAGCTGGGGGCCAAGGTGGAGCGGGGCGAGCATGAGCTGACCATTACCGGCCGCGGCAATGCGGACGGTTTTGCCACCATTACCCGCCCGGTGTTCTGCAACGAAAGCGGCAGCACACTGCGGTTTATCCTGCCGCTGTTCAGCCTGACGGCCCAAAAAGTGCGCTTTACCGGCGCAGGCCGCCTGATGCAGCGCCCGCAGGAAATTTATGCCCAGCTGTTTGAGCGCCAGGGGCTGCGTTTTGAACAGAACGAACAGGGCATTACGATTTTTGGCCGCCTGTGCCCTGGTACCTTTACGCTGCCGGGCAATGTGTCCAGCCAGTTCATCAGCGGGTTGCTGTTTGCTACCCCGTTGATGGAAGCCCCCAGCACCATTGAGGTGCGCGCCCCCTTTGAAAGCCGCAGCTATGTGGACCTGACCACAGACGCGATGCAGAAATTTGGCGTTAAAGTTTCGGTCCGCGCCCGCAAGGATGGCTCCGCCACCTACAAAGTGGCAGCGCCGCAGCATTATGCGGCAGCAGACATGGATGTTGAAGGCGATTACAGCCAGGCGGCGTTTTTGGCCGTGCTGGGCAGCACTGTGGGCGGCATTACGATAACGGGTCTGCCCTCCGGTTCCCACCAGGGAGACCGGGTGATCCTGGATATCTTAAAGCAGTGCGGCGCAAAGTTTGAGCGCAGCGGCAGCCATGTGACCTTCCATCGCAGCCTGCTGAAGGCGGTGGAGATCGACCTGGCCGATTGCCCAGACCTTGGCCCGGTGCTCATCGCACTGGGGTGCTTCTGCAGCGGCACCACCATCATCCGCAACGCCGGGCGGCTGCGCATTAAAGAGTGTGACCGCATTGCCGCTATGCAGGAAGAGCTTGCCAAGATGGGCGGCACGGTAAAAGCGGACGGCGATACCCTGACAATGGAGGGCTCCGCCCTGCACAAGCCCACGGCGCCGCTGAACGGCCATAACGACCACCGCATTGTAATGGCAATGGCCGTTGCTGCCCTGGCCGCAGGCCAGCCGGCGGTCATCGAGGGGGCCAACGCGGTCAACAAAAGCTGGCCGGATTTCTTTGAGGTCATCAAGGGCCTGGGGGCCCATGTAACAAATCAGGGGTGAAAGCAAAATGGACGGGATGGATAAAAACAAAACGTTTTTAATTGTGGGCCTGGGCCTGCTGGGCGGCAAATATGCCCAGGTGCTCAGCCAGAAAGGCTACCGCGTGACCGGCATTACCCACAGCCAGAGCACGCTGGATTATGCGCTGGAACACGCCTATATCTGCGAGGGCCGCAACGAAAACTTTGACGACCTGGTGCAGAACGCGGATTACATCATCTTTGGCCTGTACCCCACTGTGCTGCTGGAATGGGTCAAGCAGTACGGCCACCTGGTCCGCCCCGGCACGCTGATAACTGATGTTTCCGGCGTAAAGCGCGGCGTGGTGGAGCCGGTGCAGCAGATGCTGCCGGAGGGCGTAGAGTTCATTGCCAGCCACCCCATGGCCGGCCGTGAGACCAGCGGCGTGGCCCACAGTGCCGAGGTAAACTTTGCCCCGGCAAACTTTATCATTACCCCCACCGAAAAAAACACCCCGGAAGCCATTGAATGGTGCCGTACCCTGGCCCGCACACTGGGGTTTGCCCGCATTAGCGTGCTCAGCCCGGCAGAGCATGACCACATGATCGGCTATGTCAGCCAGCTGTGCCATGCCATTGCCGTCAGCCTGATGTGCGCCAGCGATAACACCGAGCTTGCCAAGTATACCGGGGACTCTTTCCGCGACCTGACCCGCATTGCGCGCATCAACGATAAAATGTGGGCGGAGCTGTTCTTGTGGAACAAGGATAACCTGATTAGTGAGATCGATATGTTCAGTGATGCACTTGCCACCATGCGCCAGAAACTGGTGGATGACGACTGCGAAGGGCTGGAAAAAATGTTCCGCCTTTCCACCGAGCGCCGCAAGGCATTTGATAAAAAATAACCGGGAAGCCGGTCTGTTTTGCCGGAAGGGAGGCGGCCTTTATGCCCCGTAAAGAAGGACAAAAATTAAAGCTGCTTACGTTGTTGGAAATTTTTGTGCGGGAAACCGACGAAAAGCACCCCATCAGTGTGCCGCGCATGGTAGAACTGCTGAAAGAGCGCGGCATTGTGGCAGAGCGCAAAAGCGTGTATGACGATATCCAGACCCTGAACGAAATGCCGGATACCCCCTTTGAGATCGTGCAGCAGCGCGGCCGCGGGGGCGGGTATTATATGGTGGATACCCCGTTTGAACTGGCGGAGCTGAAACTGCTGGTGGACGCTGTGTATGCCAGCAAGTTCATCACCGCGCGCAAAAGCAAGGTGCTGATCGAAAAGCTGGGACGGTTCACCTCCCGCTACCGCCAGGAGGAGCTGGACCGCAAGGTGCTGGTTTCCGGCCGGGTGAAAAGCCAGGAGGAAAAGATCCTTTACAGCGTGGATACCCTGCACAGCGCCATCACCGCGGGCAACCAGGTGCGGTTCAAATACTGTGACTGGGACCTGCAAAAGCAGATGGTGCCCCGTCATGAAGGCCAGCTGTACACCGTCAGCCCCTGGGTGATGGTGTGGGAAAACGGAAACTATTATATGATCGCCTATACCGAAGGCCGTCTGAAGCACTACCGCGTGGATAAAATGCGCAAGGTGGAGCTGCTGCCGGATACCGAACGTGAAGGCGCTGAGGAATACGCCGAATTTGACGTAAACCAGTATATGCAGCAGATGTTTGATATGTTCAACGGCCCGGTGCGCAAAGTGACCATGCGGTGCGAAAACCGCCTGGCCGGGGCGATGATCGACCGGTTTGGCACGGGGGTTACCCTGGTGCGCAACCCGGATGGCGACCACTTTAATGTGGTGGTAAATGTGCAGGTCAGCCCCCGGTTTTACGGCTGGGTGGCCGGCTTTGGCACAGGGATCGAAATTCTGGACCCACCCAGCGTGCGTGCAGAAATGAAGAAAAAGCTGGATGAGCTGGAGGGCCTTTACCGCTGATGCAGACAGCAAAACAAAAGCTCAAACGCGCAGCACCGTGGCTGTTTTTGCTGCTGGTGCTGGCCGGGCTTGCCGCAGTGCGCGGTCTTGCCGCCAATTATGAGATCGGGTACGAGATCATGAACGGCGACTTCCAGAATTATAACCCGGTGCGTCACCTGCTGGCCAGGCAGGTACCTTATCGTGATTTTACCGTCTACCTTGGTGCGGGCGAGCTGTACAGCGTGGGCGGTTTGCTGCTGGTGCTGGGCAACAGCTTTGGCCGCAGCATGTTTGCCACAAACTTTTGCACCTGGTTCTATTTTGAGCTGCTGGTGCTGGCGGTCTGCCTGGTGGTCATCGGCACTGCCCGTGCGGCCCGCGCGGCAGCGCTGGCGCTGTGCAGCGTGTTTTTTGCCTATGTGCAGGGGGCAAACCTGCCGTTTGCCGGTCAGGTGAACACCCTGCTGAGCTATGCCGCCGCCAACGGCAACAGCGCCCGCATGATGCGCTCCGCCGCTTTAACACTGGCGGTACTGGTCATCCTGCTGGGACTGCATTTCTGGCAGCAGGATACAAGCAGGCGGCTGTTGGCCCCGGCGGTGCTGGTGCCCTTTGCCGCAGGCTTTTTTGTGCCTTGGAGCAATGATATGGGCGGCGCTGCCTATATTTCCATTGCGCTGGGGTATGGGCTGTATCTCATCCGGCTGTATCGCAGTTCCATCGGTAAAATTGTGGTGCAGACACTGCGCTACATCGTTACCAGTGTGGTGGGGCTTGGCGTTTCGGTGCTGCTCATCAGCTGGGGGCACCCGCTGGCCTGGCTGCGCCAGACCCGCGGAACCAGCGCTTACCAGACTTGGTATTACGGCAATACCCTCAGCGACCGGGTGTGCAGCGTGGCAGACCTGCACTGGCCGGGCGCGGCAGTGTTCTGCCTTGCGGCGGCACTGGCGTTTGCCATCGGTATTTTTGTCTGCCGCAGCAAACGCTCTGCTGTGTTGGCGGCCGGGGGCTTTGCCCTGACACTGGGCATGGTGCTGTGGAACCTGCTGTACGGCATGGTCAGTGCCTCCAACAATGGGCCCACGGGCGGCGCGGCGGCACTGGCTGCCGTACTGGCCCCGGCGTGTATCATCAAAGCGGTGCTGCTGGTTTGCCAAAAGGTAAGCTTTCCGCAGGTTGCAGCGCGCATTGTGCCCGCAGGCTGTGCGGTGCTGGGGGCCGCTGTGCTGGCCGTCGGCATGGCTGGGCAGGTGCAGACCCGCATTGGCGGGCACGAGGGCTATACCTTTGTGCCGGAGCTGGGCGGCTGGATCGGCGACCAGGCCGAAAAGCTGGCAACCGAAAAGGAACTGACGGCGGGCAAGCGGCTGTTTGGCACCTATTCCAGCGCGCTGGAAGCCATGACTGGCCAGCTGCAGCCTACCGGCACAGATTACATCATCCATGCCCTGGGGGATCGCCAACGCCTGGCGTACCTGCAAACCTTCCAGCAGGAAAATTTTGACATTGTCGTGACCCCCAGCCCCAAGGTGGCCCCGCCGGAGCGGTGGAGCCGCAACGCCAACTGGTGGTTCTACCGGGAGCTGTACCGTTACTGGCAGCCTGCGGCAAACACCTTCCAGTCCGGCGGCATGCACCTTTTCTGGGAGCGCACCGGAACCGATAACAATCTGAACGTGGAAACCACGACCGCTGCCACCCTGCAGGGAGATGGCACTGTGCTGGTGACCGTAACGGCGGCGGACGCGGATTTTTGCGGTGTGGCGGATGTAACGCTGCACTATGGGCTGGTCAGCTCTGACAGCATGGACCACCCGTTTGACCGGCAGTTCCTGCATGTGACCTGTGTGACGGAAAACGAACTCTGCGCCGCCGCGGAACGCGACACCAACCAGGGCGATTTCTACCTGCCCACCGACCGCGACAGTTACGAGGTGCCTATCACCATTTCCAACGGTGTGGGGCAAATTCTGCTGACGGCAAAATCCGGCAGCGGCACCGTGTACCCGCAGGTAAACGCAGTTGAAGTGAATGCGACGTATCAGGATTGGGAGTACTTCTTCGAGTAACGCGGAAAAAACTGCAGGTCCGGCAGCGGGAGTGGAAAGTTGTAAAATCTGCTTCAGCGCCGCAGCAAAACCGCCGTTGGTTGAAACCGGATGGATTTTATGATATACTAAAATGATTGAAATATGGCGTACAGAGAGGGGGCAGCAGGATTGCTCAGTGAAAATCAGCGTATCAGGGGCTTGATCAGCAGTGTGATTGATATTGTGCTGCTGATTGCCGCATACCTGCTGGCCAATTTCCTGCGCTTTAACTGGCTGCCTTTTTTTGAGGAGGGCGGCGCCGGCCCGGCACTGGATATTGCCCGCAGCCCTATGGTTGCCCTGGGGTGGGCGGGCTACGCCGTGGTGATGGTGCTGCTCTATTGGAGCCGCGGGCTGTATAACCCCTCCCGCCTGCGGGGGCTGTGGCAGCGCAGCACCACCATTGCGTTCGGCAACGCGCTGGGCGTGGTGGGCTTTATGGCGCTGCTCTTCGTTTTCCGCCTGCAAAACTTCTCCCGCGGGGTCATGCTGCTGCTGTACGGGTTCAGCACTGGCTTTTTGATCTTCAAGCGGATGATCAAGCGCTGGTATGACCGTGCCCGCAACCGGAAAGGGGAGGACCTGCGCCATATCTTGCTGGTCGGCGGCGGCGATATGGCTGCCAAGTACCTGCTGGCGCTCGAACATAACCCGTATTATGGCTTCCATGTGGATGGCTACCTGGCGCCTTATGCCAACCCGGACCTGGATGTGCGCTACCTGGGCGGATATGACAAAATGGAAGTCACGCTGGATGAACCCGGCATTGACGAGGTGGTGGTAGCCCTGGATGCCGCCGAGATGCACATGCTGACCCGCGCCTTTGCCGCCTGCGATAAGCACGGCACCCGCATTACCATGGTGCCGTTTTATAACGATTACCTGCCCGCCCGCCCCACCATTGATGTGCTGGGCGATTGTAAGCTCATCAACATCCGGCAGACGCCGTTTGATAATATCCTGAACGCCTTTATCAAGCGCGCCATGGATGTGGTGGGCAGCCTGGTGCTGATCGTGCTCACCAGCCCCATCATGCTGGGGGTAGCCATCGGCGTCAAGCTGTCCAGCCCTGGGCCGATCATCTTTAAGCAGGAGCGCGTGGGGCTGAACAAACGCCCCTTTATGATGTATAAGTTCCGCTCCATGCGGGTGAACGCCGCCGAGGATTCGGCCTGGAGCACCAACAGCGACCCGCGCAAAACGCGGTTCGGCAGCATTATCCGCAAATTCAGCCTGGATGAACTGCCGCAGTTTTTCAATGTATTAAAAGGGGATATGAGCCTGGTTGGCCCGCGGCCAGAGATCCCGTTCCATGTAGAGCATTTTAAGGAAGAAATTCCCCGTTACCTGGTGCGCCAGCAGGTGCGCCCCGGCCTGACCGGCTGGGCGCAGATCAACGGCCTGCGCGGTGACACTGATATTGCGGAGCGTATCCGTTATGATATCTGGTACATCGAAAATTGGACCGTTGCACTGGATATCAAAATTTTGTTCCGCACCGTGTTTGGCGGCAAAATGGTCAACGATGAAAAGATCCAGTAACCAACCAAAGGAGGGCTGAGGATGAAAAACGGCAAGCCGAAGGTAGCCATTGTGCATGACTGGCTGGTGGCATACGCCGGTGCAGACCGCGTGGTGGACTGTATGCACCATGTTTTCCCTGATGCACCCATCTATACCCTCGTCTATGACGAAAACAACATGCCTGCGTGGTTCAAGGATTATGATATCCGCACCACCTATCTCCAAAAGCTGCCTTTTGCCACCAAGCTGTACCGTGCCATGCTGCCGTGGATGCCCCGCGCGTTTGAAGCACTGGATCTTTCGGAATACGATATGGTCATTTCGTCCTGCTCTTCCTGCAGCAAGGGCGTGATCACCCGGCCGGACGCCGTGCATATCTGCTACTGCCATACGCCCACCCGCTATGTCTGGGATTTTTATTATACCTACCGCAACAATGCCAACGCGCTGGTGCGGGCGGTCATGCCCGGCCAGATGCTCAAGCTGCGCCAGTGGGATAAGTGCGCCGCGGACCGGGTGGACTATTTTATCGCCAACTCGCATTATATTGCCAAGCGCATCAAAAAATATTACCGGCGCGACAGTGATGTAATCTACCCCTGCGTGCATATCAACGAAGAACCCTTTGTGCCCAAAGAGGATTTTTACCTTGTGGTGGGCCGCTTTACCTGGTACAAGCGGATTGACCTGGCTGTGGCAGCCTGCACCAAGCTGAACAAGCCGCTGATCGTGATCGGCGGCGGCGGCGAGGGCGACAAGCTGCGCGCCATGGCTGGCCCGACCATCCGCTTTTTGGGCGGCGGCCTGAGCGACGAAGAGGTGCGCGGCTATTATCTGCGCGCCAAGGCGTTCCTGTTCCCCGGCGAGGAGGATTTTGGCATTACCCCTGTGGAAGCCCAGAGCGCAGGCACCCCGGTGCTGGCCTTTGGCCGCGGCGGCGCCTGTGAGACTGTGCTGGACGGCAAAACCGGCCTGCTGTTTGACGAGCAGACACCCGAAAGCCTGGAAGCCTGCATCCAGAAGTTTGAGACCGAAGGCGTGGCTTATCCCCCACAGCAGATCCGGGAACACAGCCGCAGCTTCAGCGAGCAGCGCTTTGAGGACGAGCTGCGGGATTACTGCACCCGCCGCTATGCGGACTGGCAGCGTGAGCTGGAAGCCTGCTCTCACCACGAAACCGCCAAGGAGGCCGAAGAGTGAACCCCATTGTGATCAATGGCACAGTGCTGTGTGACCCCATCACGGGCATTCCGCGCTTTGTGTATGAAGTTGTGACCCGGCTGGACCCCCTGCTGGAGGGCACCGGCCTGGATGTGCGGCTGTGCTACCGGGACGATGGCCGCCCGCTGCACCTGCCCGAACTGAAAAACATCAAAATTGTTCCGCTCAAGGCCATTAAGTATAGTTACAATCTGGTGGTGCTGCCGCGCTACCTGCGCAAACACCACGCCTTTTACGTTGGCCTTGCCAGCGATATGCTCATGACCCGCCGCAGCGTGGTGGTGCTGCATGATATCCGCCCCCTGGTAATGAAAACCGACCGTGCGTTTTTCCGCTTCAAGTTCTGGTTCCACTGCCTTTCCACCAAATGGTTTGCCCGGCGGGTGTTCACCGTCAGTGATAACCAGCGCCACCTGATCAGCGAGCGGTTGGGCATCCCACTGGATAAGATCGGTGTGACCTATAACGGCTGGGAGCATCTGCAGAACGTCCAGCCGGATATGACGGTGTTTGACAAGCTGCCTGGCGTGAAGAAAAAAGAGTATTATTACGCACTGGGAAGCCTGGCCGGGCACAAAAACTTTAAGTGGGTGCGCGAGGTTGCCGCCCGCAACCCGGATAAAACCTTTGTTGTGGCCGGCGGCAAGGACCTTGCTGCCTTTGGCAGCGCCGAAGCAGATGCTGCCCAAAACACCAGCAATATCTTTTACCCCGGCTATGTGACGGACGGCCAGAACAAAGCGCTGATGCAGAATTGCAAGGGATTTTTGCACCCCGCTGTGTTTGAAGGGTTCGGCATTCCGCCGCTGGAAGCGCTCAGTCTGGGGGCACCCATCGCCCTGGCCCGTGCCAGCTGCCTGCCGGAGCTGTATGGCGATACCGCCCGCTACTTTGACCCCTATGACTATGATGTGGATCTTGACGCGCTGTTTGCCAAGCCTGCGGCCCCGCCGGACAAGGTGCTGGCCAAGTACAGCTGGGAGAAAACCGCACGGTTCTGGCTGGACGAGATCAAAAAGTGCGCGGAAGCGTAAGAGCAGTTGGGACAGCCCCCGAAAAATAGAAGCACATAACGGTTCGGCAGGGTGGGGCTGCCTCGCCCTGCAGGATAGGAAAATACCTCTTACGCAGGGGGACATGCGGTGCGCCTACGCTGTGCACAGATGTTACGTGCATCAAGCTGTATAACCCACCCCGTAGGGGCGCACATTGTGCGCCCGCTGCATACCCCAAAATCACGCACCTGAAACACAAAAATCTACCCGCAAAAGGGAAGTGAATATCATTGGATAAAATAGCAGTTCTTATCCCCTGTTATAACGAATCTCAGACAGTACAAAAGGTTGTGATGGATTTCCGCCGCGTTCTGCCGGAAGCTACGATCTATGTGTACGATAACAACTCTACCGATGGCACGGCAGAGCTGGCCCGCACAGCCGGTGCCGTGGTGCGCCACGAATACCAGCAGGGCAAAGGCAACGTCATCCGCCGCATGTTCCGTGAAATTGACGCCGAAGCCTATATCATGGTGGACGGCGACGATACCTACCCGGCGGAAGCGGCCCCGGAAATGGTCAAAGCCGTTACCGAACACCAGGCCGATATGGTGGTGGGGGATCGGCTTTCCTCCACCTATTACACCCAGAACAAACGCCCGTTCCACAATTTTGGCAACGACCTGGTGCGGTTTTTTACCAACAACCTCTTCGGCGGCCAAATCAAGGATATCATGACGGGCTACCGTGCGTTCAGCTACCAGTTTGTCAAAACCTACCCGGTGCTGAGCCGCGGCTTTGAAATCGAGACCGAAATGACCATCCACGCCCTGCACCGCAACATGCAGGTGGAGAATGTGATCATTGACTATCGTGACCGCCCCGCAGGCAGCGAAAGTAAGCTGAATACCTATTCGGACGGCTTCCGCGTGCTGCGCACCATTGCACGGCTGTATAAAAACTACCGCCCGTTCGGCTTTTTCAGCACCCTGGCTGCGGTGCTTGGCATTATCAGCCTGTGCTTTTTAGCCCCTGTTCTGGGCGAATATTTTGCCACCGGCCTTGTGCCGCGCTTCCCTACGCTGATCGTGTGTGCCTGCGTACTGGTGGCGGCGCTTTTGCTGTTTATTTCCGGCGTGATCCTTTCCAGCCAGCTGACAAAGGATGACCGCGATTTTGAATTCCACCTGCAGCAGGTGCAGCAGTGGAAAAACCGTTCCGCTGATCCGTTCAGCCATTCTGCCAAATAACAAGGAGGTTCCCCATGAAACAGTATGATTACCTGATCGTCGGCGCTGGTCTGTTTGGCGCAGTGTTTGCACAGCAGGCTACCAAGGCAGGCAAAAGCTGCCTGGTGATCGATAAGCGCGACCACATTGCCGGCAATATCTACACCGAAAATGTTGAGGGCATCAATGTCCACCGCTATGGCGCACATATCTTCCATACCAACAATAAAGAAGTGTGGGACTATGTGAACCAGTTCGCTGTGTTCAACCGCTATACCAACTCTCCGGTGGCAAACTATAAGGGCGAACTGTACAACCTGCCGTTCAACATGAACACCTTCAACAAGATGTGGGGCGTTGTGACCCCCGCCGAGGCCGAGGCAAAGATCGAGGAGCAGCGCGCTGCCCACTTTACCGCCGAGCCCAAAAACCTGGAGGAGCAGGCCATCAACCTGGTCGGCACCGATATTTACGAAAAGCTGGTCAAGCACTATACCGAAAAGCAGTGGGGCCGCCCCTGCACTGAGCTGCCGGCGTTCATCATCAAGCGCCTGCCGGTGCGCCTGATTTTTGATAACAACTACTTCAATGCGCTGTATCAGGGGATTCCCAACGGCGGCTACACCCAGATGGTGGCCAACATGCTGCAGGGTGTGGAAGTTCGCCTGGGTGTGAACTACCTGGCTAACAAGGCTGAACTGGATGCTCTGGCTGACCGTGTGATCTACACCGGCCCCATTGACGCTTATTTTGATTACTCCCTGGGCACCTTGCAGTACCGCAGCGTTCGCTTTGAAACCGAAACGCTGGCCTGCCCCAACTATCAGGGCAACGCTGTCATCAACTACACCGATGCCGAAACCCCGTACACCCGCATCATTGAACACAAGCACTTTGAGTTCGGCTCCACCGAGCCGGGCACCAAGACGGTCATCAGCCGCGAATACTCCGCTGAGTGGAAGCCGGGCGACGAGCCGTACTACCCGGTCAACGATGACAAGAACAGCGCCCTGTACGCCAAGTACAAGGCACTGGCCGATGCCGAGCCGCACGTTGTGTTCGGCGGCCGCCTGGGCGAGTATAAGTACTATGATATGGACAAGGTAATTGAAAGCGCGCTGGCCTGCGTTGCTGTGCAGATGGATAAGATCAACCAGTACAAAGCATAAGGCAGGCGTAAACCAGGATTTATAGCAAAACCGCATGATTCCAAATACCGCTGCGGCGGGAATGATGCTGTGCAATTTGAGATAAAGGACAAAGCAATGACGGAATTGAGTGTTTCCATCCTGTCTGCCGACCTGGCCAACCTTGCCGCCGAAACGGCCGATTCTATGGTGTGCGGTGCAGACATGGTGCATTTTGATGTGATGGACGGCCACTTTGTACCCAACATCACCTATGGCGCGCCGGTGCTGAAATGCCTGAAAAAGGCCGTGCCGGAAGCATTTTATGATGTTCACCTGATGATCTCCGACCCTGCACGCTATGCACAGGATTTTGCGGCAGCAGGGGCAAACCTGATCAATTTCCACATTGAAGCTGTGCCCAACCATGTGGGGCAGACCATTGCCGCTGTGCGGGAGACTGGGTGCCTGGTGGGCCTGACCATCAGCCCGTCTACCCCGCCGCAGGCAGTGTTCCCCTACCTGGATGAACTGGATCTGGTGCTGGTCATGGGGGTGGAGCCCGGCTTTGGCGGGCAGAAGTTCATCCCCACAACCGTCAGCCGTGTGGCAGCCATCAAGGCAGAGTGCAACCGGCGCGGTGTTTCCCCCCGCATTGAGGTGGACGGCGGCATTAACACCGAAACCGCCTCCCTGTGTGCCCAGGCCGGAGCCAGTGTGCTGGTCATGGGCAGCGCGTTTTTTAAGGCGCAGGACCGTACCGCGCTGGCCAAACAGGTTCGGGCGCTGTAACCCCCAAAGGAGTATCCATGCCAAAACGTCATGATAAGATCACCAAAAGTGTAAACTATGATTATTATTGGGACATTTTGTTTTGCACTGTCCCGCTTTTGGCGGTCAGTTGTTTTTATTACGGGGCGCGCCCGCTGCTGATGATGGCGGCCGGGCTGCTGACTGCGTATGTGGCGGACTGTGTTGTTACCCCGCTGCATGCGGCGGGCTACCGCGCACATGAGCCTTCCAGCGAAGCTTTTGCTGCGCTGATTGTGCTGATGATGCCGGCTTCGGCCCCGTATTATATGGTGGTCACGGCAACGATCATTGCCGTGCTTGTCAAAGAAGCGTTCGGCGGAGAGGGGCACTATCCCTTCCACCCGGCGGCGGTGGGATTGGTGGCGGCAACGCTGGCATGGCCGCGAGTCATGTCGTCCTACCCGGCACCGGGTACAGTGCTGGCACTTTTCAGCAGCACCGGAGTGGTGCTGACCCAAGGCAGCAACACCACCCTGTCTGCCGGCGGCCTGCCGTCTGACAGTACCATCAACCTGTTGACCGGTAATGTGGCTGGGCCGCTGGGCTGCTGCGCTATTCTGGTCATTGTGGCCTGTGGGCTGTACCTGCTGGTGCGCGGCCACATGCAGCTTTCTACCTTTGTGCCGTACCTTGCGGTATGCATACTGGTGCCCTGGCTGCTGCCCAACCTGAACGAACTTCCAGCCCTGAGTGCCCCATGGGAATATGTGCGCCAGCGCATCTACCTGGAAAAGTATATCCTGCTTTCCGGCAGCATGCTGTTTGGCGGGATATTCCTGGCGTGCGAGCCGGTGGTGCAGCCCAACCGCTGGAGCAGCCGTTTGATTTACGGCCTGTTCCTGGGCGCAATGGCAACGGCGTTCCGCTATTACAGCGTATACGAAACCGGCGTATGCTTTGCCATTGTATTGGCTGGTGCTTTCCCCGAATGGCTGGACCGCCTGGCCCAGCGCGCAGAAAGGATCAGATTCATGCGGAAGGAGGAAAAGCGCCTTGCCCAACACAGAGAACCGTAAGAACAGCAACAAAAAGCCGACCCTGCAGGAACATTCCCAAACCGTTATCATTCCCCAGCTGACCCCCGAAATGCTGGAACAGGCGCGCCGCGCCGCAGAGCAGGGCAAAACCGCCGAGCAGATCGAGCAGGAAGCCCTGGCCGCCGCCCAGGCGGAGCAGAAAGCGGTAGAAAGCAAGCAGGAAGCACCTACGGCCGAAAAGCCCAAAACGGTCCAGCCCGCCAATAAGCCCAAGACCCGCAAAGAGGCCGAGGAAGAGCTGGCCCAGAATATCCATGATGACCACCTGTGGCTGAATAACCCCGTTATGGTGCGCGGTCTGGGGCTGGCACCCATTGTGGCGGCTGCTGTAAGCGGCCAGAATGCCTGGATGCTGTGCGCTGCCACCATTCTGCTTGTAACGGCAACCCGTATGTTGGCTGTGGCAATCTGCCACCTGACCGGCAACCGCTTCCGCGGTGTGGTATACTCCTACGCTGCCGCTATTGTGTATATCCCGGCTTATATCATTTTGTACAACCTGTTTGGGGCGGATCTTTCGCTGCTGGGGATCTATCTGCCCATGCTGGTAGTGGAGCCCGCCGTGATCAAACGCATGGAATCCAACGACCTGGAAACGGTGGGCGAGGCGTTCCGCCGCGGCATCAACAATACCATTGGTATCTGCTTTTCGGTGCTGCTGGTGGGGGTTGTGCGTGAACTGCTGGCGGAAGGCACCGTGTTCGGCAACGTGGTATTTCCCGTGGCGCCGCTGCCGCTGGCCGACCAGCCGGGCACCGGGTTTATCATCATTGGCCTGATTGCCGCCGTGTGGACCGCCATCGGCGGTGCCTATGTGCATTATAAGATCGAGGAGGTGCGTCATCTGTATGGCAATAAACGCAAGCGCTGAGCTTTCCGTTTTGCAGGCTGTGGCGCAGTTCCTGACCTACGCCGTCATGGCTGTGTTTGCGGAGAATGCAGTGTTCTTCCGCGCGCTGGGCGTTTCCCGACTGAACAAGCTGGTCAACGACCCCAAAATCAGCACATGGCAGTACTGCATTCCCATCATTCTGGTACAGACCATCAGCGCCCCCATGGGTTGGGCTGCCCAAAGCTTAGCGCTGCCCGCTTTGGCAAAGGTGCTGCCCGGCTGGCTGCCGGTCAACGCCCTGCGCCCGCTGGTATTTTTGAACTGCTCACTGATCGCTATGGGCATTGTGTGGCTGCTGTTGGGCCTGTTCCCCAAAAGCCGCGATGCCTGCCGCGAACAGCTGCCCGGCGCAACCTTCAACTGTTGCGTGCTGGGCACCCTGCTGGTTGCAGCCAGCCAGAACTATAACCTGCTGCAGTCCATCGGCTTCGGCTTTGGCAGCGGCGTAGGCTACCTGGTCGCCGTGCTGGTGGTGGATGAAGGCCGCCGCCGGCTGCGCAGCAAAGATATCCCACATATATTCCGCGGTCTGCCCAGTGTGCTGATTTATATCGGCATTCTCTCGCTGGCAATTTACGGGCTGGTTGGCACTGTGGATTGAGCCGCGCCCGGACGTAAAAAACGGCATCCGTGAAAGAGGAGTGATTACCATGCAGAATTGTTTTGTCCCTGCTGATATCCTGCTGCCCGGTGCAGCGACCCCGCTGGACCCGTGGGCCTGCATTGCGGTGGATCAGTTTACCTCCCAGCCGGAATACTGGCAGAAAGCGGAGGAACTGGCAAAGGGGAAACCCAGCACCCTGCACATTGTTCTGCCGGAAGCTTACCTTGGAACCCCGCAGGAAGAATCGCGCCTTGCGGCGATCCGTGCGGCCATGCAGGATTACCGCGATAACCTGCTGACCCGCTGTGTACATGGCTATGTGTATGTGGAGCGCACCCAGATGGACGGTACCATCCGCCAGGGTCTGGTTGGTGCTGTGGACCTGGAACAGTACAGCTTTAAAAAAGGCAGCAAGCCCGCCATCCGCCCCAGCGAGAGCACAGTGGTGGCGCGCATCCCGCCCCGGCTCAAGATCCGCCGCGGGGCCCAGCTGGAAACCCCGCATGTGATGATGTTGGCCGACGATGAAGCCTGTACCCTGATTGAACCCATTGCCGCCCATAAGGCGGAGCTGCCGCTGCTGTATGATGGCGCGCTGATGCTGAACGGCGGCCACCTGGCCGGTTGGGCCGTGGAGGACCCCGCGCTGGTGGAGCAGATCAACACTGCGCTGGCAAACCTTGGCGATGCCGCTACTTTTGCCGCACGCTGGCCTGCCGCAGCCGGCCAGCCCCCCATGACGCTGGCGGTTGGTGATGGCAACCATTCCCTTGCCACAGCAAAAGCCTATTGGGAAGAACTGAAACCCACCCTGCCGCCGGAACAGCAGCAGACCCACCCGGCGCGCTGGTGCCTGGCGGAAGTGTGCAACGTGCATTCCCCGGCGATTGAGATTGAGCCCATCCACCGTGTGCTGTTTGGTGTGGACGCCAACACCGTTGCCGCAGACTTTGGCAGCTGGTTGGAACAGCACGGCGCAGCCCTCCAGGGCGGCGACCAGCATATCGTGCTGGCCGGTGCCGGTGCAGAGATCACCTTTGACGCCGCCAACACCCCGGACCCGCTGGCCGTGGGCACCACGGAACATTTTATTGGGGATTATCTGGCCCAGAACCCCGGCGTGACGGTGGATTACATCCACGGTGCCGCGGCTGCCCGCGCCATGGCTGCAGACCCCGCCAAACCAGCCACAGCCCTGCTGATGCCGGACTTTGCCAAAGCAGACCTGTTCAAAGGTGTTGTGCTGGGCGGCGTGCTGCCGCGCAAGACTTTCAGCATGGGCCATGCCGAGGAAAAACGTTACTATAATGAATGCCGCAGTCTGACCATGCCGGACTGACGATACAGGGAGCCAATTATGCCGAACAACGAAAAAAACGCTGAGCCCGCCGTGCGCGATGCTCAGTCCACAGCAGCGCGCCGTCGCCGCCGACAGCGGTGATCACTGCGGACGCCCCGATATGCAGCTGATCCAGAGTCATACTTGCTTTCCCTTCTTTTCTGCGAGTTTCATGTATCTATCTTATCTAAAAAATTATCATGCCAAAGAGCGAATGTCAACTGCCGTAACGCATTGAAATAGACAAGAAAACGTGCTATGATAACCGCAGATTTTGGATAGGAAAGGAAGCGAGGGGAGTGCAGAAGAAAGCTCCCGTCTTGCCATGATCGCAATTGTGCTTGCGCCGGCCTATCTGCTGGCAAATTACTATCTGCTGCGCCGCACGATGGGCTGGGTGAAGGCATGGTTCCCGTTTTTTCGAACGGTGCGCCATTGGGCGCTGCCCGTTGCGGTGCAGGTGTTTCTGGCCTGCTCCATCGTCGTCGCCTTTTTCCTGCCCGAGGGCAGGGCGCGGCGTGTGATGAAGCTCATCGGCAACTACTGGCTGGGCGTTCTGCTCTATGTGCTGCTCGC
>OIEN01000616.1_pt1 | contig 20348 bp, 14 predicted proteins | sample 1581741 | NCBI WGS metagenome assembly OIEN01 (sample SAMN01760944, study PRJEB22395) | human gut metagenome | reverse complement strand
GGACGTTGGTAACAATGATCTCGCGTATCTTAAAAAAATGTTTAAGTTTTAGCCAACGGACAGCCAAGAAGATTCATGCCTGTTAGGAGGTAAAAAATGAAACCGATTATTACGTGTGACGTTTCAAAAAATACAAGTCACATAAGAGGTTACTTGAATCCTGAAACTCCACTAGATAAAGCTTTCAAGATTCAACACGTAAAAAGCGGATTTAAAGAGATTAAGTCACTAGCTGAAAAACTTAAATCTTTGACAGGACTTTATCCAGCTTTCGTTTTAGAAGACACTGGTGTTTATTCTGAATGTGTGAAGAGGTATGTTGAAAGTATAGGACTTGATTTATACTCTATTTCACCTTTAGAGTCCGCAAAGCAAAGAAAAGCTAAAATACGAGTTACAAAAACTGATCCTTTAGATTGCGATAATATCGCAAAAGTTTATTATTCTCGAAATTTAAGAAAATCGAATAATACTAATCAAAATGTCAGAAATTTAGCAAGGTCGAAGGAAAGTCTAACTAAACAAATAATTACACAAAAATGTAATATTTCACGTTATTTAGACTTGATTCGGCCTTGTATTGAAAACTTTTTTGGCGATTTTGATAAAAAATGGCTATATGTAGTTATTAAGCAATATGGTCATCCTGATGTATTAAAAAGAAGAACTGTTGACCAAATAGCTTCACTCTTAATGCATCAAGCCAATAAGAGAAAATTAAATGCTTATAGGATTGCACAAAAGCTTAAAGATTATGCGCTAGAAGTTGTTTCTGGTATTCAAAATAATGATGAAACAATTACTCAATTAGTGAACTCTATTAAGCGTTTGGAACAATTAACGCTAGAGAAAGATGTCATTAATTCCAAGCTAAATGAGAAAGTCAAAAAATACCCAATTTATGAGGTCATAAAGCATCTTCCATGCGTTGGCGAAAATTTACTTTTATCTTTGTCGTCAGAATTATTAAACATTGATAACTATAAAAGTGCAAAACAACTTGTCGCATATGCTGGATTAGATCCTTCGATATTACAATCTGGCAAAGAAAATGGAGAACATTATTCCATAACTAAAAAGGGTAACGGATTATTAAGAAGTAAACTTTATTTGTTAGTCAAATTAATGCTTTCAAATAAAAAGGATAATGTTGTTACGCGTTTTTATTTAAAAAAGAAAAACAGCGGTCTACCTAATAAAGCCGCCGTCATCGCTACTTGCCGAAAATTATTGACGGTAATTTACGGCATGAATAAAAATAAAACATTTATTCTTCAATAATTTTATAACATTTTTATAAAGTCTTTAAAAGCAGTTTATAAAAACTGTCTTTTTGACGTTGCAAAAATATTGATACAAAAACAAAATAACTTTTTTATTTTTTGCTTGATTTTTGTTATCTAATTTTTGTTGTTTATGAAATTTGCTGAGAATAATTTTCAGAGGGTGATAATATGAAAAAATCAATTAAGAAGAGTTCACGTAGAAAATGGGTTGTTGGAGGCGTTGCTTTCTTTGGGTCAATCGCATTATTGACAACAGGTTTTGCTACATGGGTCGTAGGTGTTAATGATAATAAAGAGGATGGAGAAGTTACTATCGGCGTAGACACTGTTGATAATAAGTCTGTAATTTTTACGGTTGATGTTGACGAAACTGATTATAAGATTAAGTTAGCTGAAAAAGAAGCTATAACTGGTCAACCAATTGTTAATACTGAAGGAGCTTTAGATGCTGATTTTACATTTAAATTAAATAATTTTTATATTGAAATAGGTAAAGATTCTTTAAATAACTATAATAAAATAAAATTAACAATAGCTGAATACCAAGAAGGAAAAGCTAATAATAGCGTTAGAGATGATACAACAAATACTAGAGATGATGAAGGGCCATGGTCATATCTTCAGTTAATTACAACCGAGATTCAATTTAAAGGTAAAGAGAATGCAGCTGCTGAAGGATGGACCAGAACACCTTCTAACGATTTGAATGCAAGCACAATTAAATATGAAAGAAATACTGCTGTAGAAGTTACTTTAGATTGGGGTAACTATTTCAAAACTGAAAATAAAGAATCTCCAGGAGAATTTTATTACTCTCCAGCAAAATTTTATAACTCTAAGTATGATAAAGCTTTTAAAGGGAATTTGAGTCAAGCAATTACTAATATTAATGCTGAAATGACTGCTATGAATGATGCTTTGAATGGAAAGCAATTAGTTATTACAGCTGAATTAGTTGCATAATAAATAATGGAGAATACTTATGATAAATAAAAAAAGAACAGGTTTTATTGTTTTAGGTTTAGCGGCTTTATCATTAGGAACAATCGGTTTTTCTAGTTGGGTTATAGACGTAATCAACGGACCAGTTAATAAAGATGTTAATGTTAAAGTAGGCGATGTTGTAGAACGAAGATTAACCTATGAGTTAGGTTCAGAACCAACTGATGAGTTTAATTTAAATTTTGATGCTAAGAAAGGCGTCAGTGGTGGTGGAGTATATACTGCTGATCCTAATGGAGAAGATGAAGATTTAACTTTTAGTTTTTCGTTTAGAATTTATGCCGAAAATGCAGATATCTATTCTGCTGCTATAAGTGGTAAAAAAGTTTATCTAACTTTTTCAACGAATAATGAAAACTTCAAAAGTGCTGTAACAAGCGGAGATATTTTATCTCCGATTGCGATTGATGGCAAAGAGCATGAAGAAACTATTGCAAGCTTGGCTACCAATATTGGCGAAACACCAGTTACATATACTGCTCCAGATGGCGCCAAAGAAATTACACGCTTAACATATTCAATCGAAGATTATAATGATACAGGAAAGAGTGGTAAAACAGTTAAATTAACTTATAGTTTTGCTTGGGGCGAAGTATTTCAATTTAAAAATCCTGTCGAATTATCATCAGGCGATTTTAGCGCTAATGACAATGCTGCTAAAACTGCTTTAGATGCTATTGATAAAATTGACGACACCGATTTGAAATTGAATGTTACATTAACTGTTAAATAAGTTTGTTTTTGATTTTTTGTATTTAAGGGGTTATTTTGACCCCTTAAATATTGTTTTATGAATAATTTAGAAATTATATCTTTAGTAGTAACAATTATTTGCTTATTATCATTCTGCGCAGTCTTTACTGTTTTGTTTAAGCACTATTATGATTCTTCAATTGTGCAAGTTAAAGACGGAAAAGAAGATTTGCAAATACTAAAAAATGCTAAAGATGTTGTGAAGGCTAAAAAATCTAAAAAGAGTAAAGCATTAAACATTATTGGCAAAGTTTTATCTTATACGGTTTTTGCCTTAATTATTGTTATATTTTCAATATCTTTATATTCTCGTTTTAGCGGTAATGCTATTCCTTTTGGGAATAGTTCACTTATTGTTATTGCTAGTGGATCAATGAGTGAGAAAAACGAAGACAATACTTATCTTTCTAATATCGATAACCAATTTAATACATACGATATCATTGGTATTACTAGATATGAAAATCAAAATGATATTGAGCTATATGATGTTGTAGCTTTTAAAAACGAAGAAGGAACTACCATTGTTCATAGAATTATTGAGATCTTAGATAATAATGGAGAAGAAGTTTATATTACTCGTGGGGATTCAAATAATACTAGTGATAATGGTGTTCAATACGAAGACTATCTAAGATTTGAAAACATCGTTGGTTATTATAATGGTACAAGAATTCAAAGTATTGGAATATTTATTGTTTTTCTTCAATCAAATGCTGGGATTATAACAATTGTTGCAATTGCTTATTGCTTGTTTATGTTTGATTATTATAGTAATCGCTATGAAAAAGCAGTTGAAGATAGAACAAATCTTCTTATTAGTACTTTAAATTATGATTTGAATGATGATGCAAGTAATGTTGATGCTATTTATACCGAATCTCTACTATATAAAAATCAAAAATCTACTTTATTAAATGGTGAGTTTGTGTTTAATACTGAGGAACTTAATGAAGAAGATAAAAAAGAGATAAATGAATATAAAGAATTTCTAAATTCTCAAGAAAAAGTTGAGAATAACAAAGATTTTGAAAAAAAGAACTACTTTCAAAAGAGTTTTCAAAAAATAAAAGAGAAGTTTTTTGAAAGTAAAAATAATAAAACAAATGATAAATAAAGGGAGGGAATTTTCATGAAAAAGAAAATACTCAAGGTTCACTTTACAAGAAAAAATTTAATTGCGATTGCATTATTATTTTTCTATTTAGTGTGCTGTTTAATTGCTGCAATTTGTTTACAAGCTGATGGCATGATGAAAGAAGGCAATCCAATTGCAATGATTGGAAGCGGATTTGGAATGCCAGTAAGCTTTATTTTGGGCTATCAAGCTCGGACACTTGAAATCTTAGTTCTTATTTATATCTTATTTTTTGCCTCGGCATTCTTATATGAGATGAGACTGGCTAAGTATTATGAAAATGTAATTTGGACTAAAAAGTGGGCAATTATATATTCATTAACTTTCCTCATTTCATTAGTTCTTTGTTTTGGTATAGCATTAGTCGCTCAGTATCCATATGATGCTGAAATGATTAGTAATTCTTTCTTGTTCGTCGCTGATTCACTTGTTATAGGTCTTGTTTTGTTTGTTTTAATTGGCTCTATTATTCTTGCTACATTAACTCTTTATATTAACTTTAAAAATATTGACAAACCATTCCGATTCTTTTCTTCAAAAGCTGAAGAAGTTATGCAAGAAGAACGTGAATTAGAAGAAGAGCAAAAAGATGAGGAACAAAATAATCTTGCTTCTAGTTTTGGAGATACTAATTTAAATACATCTGCTAGTGCCACTAATGGTACTCAAGGAGGTGGCTTTGGGATTGGTGGCGTTCCTCAAAGTGATGCTAAAGAAGAACTTTCTGATAAAGAAAAAGTCTTTCCTGGACTTTGCACTGTTGATTTTTTAATGGAAAATAAAAAACCAGAGGAATATGATGACCAACTTGTTAATCTTAATGATTTATGTGTTAATTTTAGAAATTATCTTGCTAAAGAAGAAGGTTTATATTTCGACATTGAAACAATTAGAGCTTTTATCTCTGGTTTAAGTGCCTCTAGACTTATCATTCTTGAAGGTTTAAGTGGTACTGGTAAATCTTCACTTGCTCGTTATTTTAGTGAATATATTGGTGAAAAATCTTTTTTTGAACCTGTTCAAGCCACATGGCGTGATCGTACCTCAATTTTAGGCTATTTTAATGATTTTTCTAAAACATATAATGAAACTGAATTTTTAAAAAGACTTTATCAAGCAACATTCGAGCCAAGAAATATTAATATTATGGTTCTTGATGAACTTAATATTTCTCGTATTGAATATTACTTTGCTGATTTCTTATCCATCCTTGAATACCCAGTCGATGAATGGAAACTCAAAATTATGCAACTCCCTTATGATTTTGAAGCTCCAATGCATCTTGAAAACGGTATTTTAGAGATTGCACCAACAACTTGGTTTATTGGTACTGCAAATAAAGATGATTCAACCTATACCATTACTGATAAGGTTTACGATAGAGCCATTACTATTTCTTTTGATGATCGAAATGAGCCATTTGAAGTTAATGAAGAAACTCCAAAAATTACTTTATCTTATCAAAAACTTATGTCGCTTTTTGAAAGCGCTCAAAATGATTCTTCTAAGAAAATGTCTAAAGAGGATTTTGCTCGCTTTAGAAATTTAACTAATTTTACCTACAACACTTTTGATTTAACATTTGGTAACCGTATCATGCATCAAATTGAACTTTTAGTTCCAGTTTATGTTGCTTGTGGCGGTCAAAAAGAAGAAGCATTAGACTTTATGTTTGCAAGAAAAGTTGTTGCTAAACTTGAAGGACGTTTTGAAGATTACATTAAACAAGGTCTTGTTGATTTAACAAAACTTATTGATCAAACATATGGTGCTCAATCATTTAAATTAACTCGTCACGTTATTAATAGACTTTTAAGAAAGCTTTAATTTTAAAATTTTACTAGAAGGCGTTTATAAACAAAATTACAACGTATTTTGTAAATTTCACTGCAAAACTTAATCGAATTGTTTCAAAAAACAATTCTTTTGGTGATGTTTATAAAGCCTTAAAAAATAATCGAATTAAATTTAATGATAAGTATGATTTTGAAGAGACTAAGAAAAAACTAGAAGAGTTTAATAAAGTTTTAGATAAAGTTATTTCAATCATATATGCTCCACACATTGAAGTTTCAACTAGTGAAATTGTTATTCGTAGTGAACAAGCTGGACGATTAAGTAGTGAATCCTTTTTTGATACCACTAGAGATACTAAGCTATGGAAAAGAAAAAATCATGAACTAGCACCAGAATATGTTCATACTAAAGAAAATATCGATACAATTGATAATTATGAAAATCGTTTTATTTCTTTATTGGTTTCAAAAATTAGTGATGAGTTTGAGATTATTAGAAATTCAATGGAATTTGTTAGCGACTCTTTAGAAGAGCATTTTGAAACAAGTGGTATCACATTTAATGAATATTCAATTTTTAATTCTTTTAAAGAATTTTCCTATCCTTATGAAGGAATATTTGTTAAACCGTTAACAAGTGTGGCTCGTATTAATAAGTTAATTAATCGTTTGAATAAAAGAATTAAAAATATAAAAGGAACAACCTTTTATAAAATAACTTCTAAAAAGAAAATTGCTGATGCTATTATGTTAACTAACGTTTTACTTCATGATGAAAAGTATAACTATTGTTATAAATACTATAAAAATAACTATCTTTTTGAAAACAAAGAAAGTTTTGACTTTAATATCGCTTTTAAAAACTATGTTAAAGCTTCTTTAATTAATTACTTAGTTAAGTCGGCCGTTGGAAGAAGTGGAGCTAATTTGAAAAGTAAAGTTTATTTAGATGAAACGAAAAATTTTCACTTTAATAAAATAATTTTTAAAAAAGATATCTTTTCATATTTTATGAGTGAAGATTATGATGGAGTAATTGTTGAAGTTCATTTTTTAAATGAATCTAAATATACAAAGCTTAAAGTTGGTGACAATCGATTAGCTAGATTTTATCTTTTACCAGTATTTTCTTTAGATGAAGACAATAAGGACTATATTAACGAGCGTTTATTATCTCTTTCTAAAAACTATGACAACGTTATCTTAATTACTATGGCTAACTATCTTCATGAATATAACAACTCTATTTGTTTATCAGTTTTTAAAAACAATCATGATATTCTTTTTAAAAACTTGTTTTCATCTTTTACGATGCTATTTCTTGTTGATAGTGAAGAGTACAAATTCAAATGCCCTGTGTGTGGAGCAAAAAACGTTTATCAAAAAGATGACCATTTTGAATGTTCAAAATGTAATTCTTCCTTCTCCTTTGTAGATGTTAAAGGAGAAGATGCTTTGTGGATTAAATCTTTAAGGAGGAAATATTAATGGCTAATAGAAATGATGAATTTCTCTCAATGAGTAACCCAGCTCCTCAAGAAGAAGTAAAAGAAAGTAATGAAGTTTTAATTATTAACAATCTTTTTAAATCTTATGGTCGAGGAAAAAATAAAAAAGAAGTCCTTAAAGGTCTAAATTTAACCGTCAATAAAGGTGAAGTTTTTGGCTTTATTGGAAGAAACGGTATTGGTAAATCAACAACTATCGATTGTATCATTGGCTTAAAAGAACAAGATAGTGGCGATATTATAATTAACGGAAAAAATACCATCGAAGAACCTTTAGAAGTAAAGTTTGACATTGGCTATGTTCCAAGTGAACCAACAAGTTATGAAGTTATGAGCGGAAATGAATATCTTCAATTTATCGCTTCAGCTTATGGAATGTCTCAAGGTAGTTTTGAGAATAATTATAACTACTTGGTTTCTAAGTTTACAATGACTGAAGTTGATATGAATCGAAAAATAAAAGAATACTCACATGGTATGAAACAAAAGATTTGTTTGATGGCTTCTTTAATTCATAATCCAAAAGTTTGGATTCTTGATGAACCTACTGTTGGTCTTGATATTATGGTTTATGAAACATTAGTAAAAATGATTAGAGAATTTGCTAATAATGGGAGAACTGTTTTTGTAACTTCCCATAACATTGATATGGTTTCAAAGCTTTGCGATCGAGTAGCCATTATTAACAATGGTAAAGTTGATAAATTGTTCGATTTAAATCTTGACCCAATCAAACGTCGTGATCTTGGAAAGATCTTCTTTAGAACTTATGGAGAGTAATTGATGATTCTAGATTTAGTTAGAAAAGAATTTATTGAAGCTTCATCAACACGCGACTTAAAATTTAGTCGTAAGATTTTAATTTCCATAATTAAGCTTATTTCTGCAGGACTTTTAATTGCTTTAGAAGTATTTATTTTCTATTCTCTTGATTCAAAAGTTAGTGCAAATTCATCATATGGAACGTTTGATTTCCTAGTTTTAATACTCTTTTTAACTCTATTTATTTCAATTATTTTTACAACCTTAAAGGCGAGAAAAGTCTTGTTTAATCGCTTAGACAAGGCGATATTATCTCCTTTACCTTTAACAGATGGAGAAGTTTTGTTTTCAAAAGTTTTATATCTTTTTGTTCTTCAAGTTATTACGAATTTATTAGTATCTAGTCCAATCCTCATTTGCTATTTTGTAACTAGAAACTATATGCCAACTTACTATATTTTCGGTGTTGTCTATAGTTTTATAATATCTTTATTTGGAATTGGCATTTCCTTGCTTCTTTCAATTGTTTTTGAATATGCTTATCGTCTATTAAAATTAAGTGATATTGCTCAATTTATCTTTGCTTGCATCATTGTTGTTGGATTATGTTTTGCTTATCAAGTTGTTCTTAATCTCTTCCTTGATGCATTAAATACAAACGAGGGCACTGGAATGTTTTCAACAACCTTAATAGAAATGGTTCATAGTGTCTCATTAGGATTCTTACCAGTTTATTCAATATTAAATCCATTGATTAATCATAATAATGTGGTTAGTGGGATTTGCTTAACTTTTGGTTTTATATTAATTTCTTTGCTTATTGGCAGTGTAGTTGTTACATTTAGTTATGGAAGAATTAATAAAGACAATAATGAGATAATTATTAGAAAGAAAAAGAATAAGAATAATCTAGTTATTACTCCATTTAAAGCTTTGCTTAAAAAGGAGTTTGCTCTTTTATTTAAAGATTCTTCTTATACTTTTTCTTATACATCACTTTTGATTATGGCTCCATTCCTTTCTTTTGTGGTTGTTTCCTCACTAAACTCAATTGTTTATCAAAATTTAAGATATTTTAGTGTATATTATCCAGATTTAGTAAATGGGCTAAATATTTGTTTAATCTTACTTTTTGCTAGTGTAATTAATAGTGGAGCTTCTCAATCAATAACTAGAGAAGGGAACGCTTTACAAATTGTTAAATATATTCCAGTTGATCCACTTAAACAAGTGGCTGCAAAAGTTACTACACCAATTCTATTATCAAGTGTTTCTTTATTAATTACTCTTGTTGTTTTAATCGCAACTGGAAATATAGATTATAAAGTATTTTTAATTACACTCTTTTTAGGATTATGTTTATTAACTATATCAACCATAAATGGTCTTTATTTTGATATGTATGATCGAACAAATGTTGAAATGAAACTTTCTTTTGTTAACACTTTAGTTTCAGTTATTTTCCCATTTGTAATTCTTTTAATTCATTTTGGTGTTTCTTTAGTAAGAATTGAAACTTTTTACATTTATATCTTTGAAGCTATTACTGGTATTATCGTTTTACTACCAACTTTTGTTAATCCTAAAAAAGATGGCAAAAAGTTTTTAGAAAAATGGAGGTAGCATAGTATGAAAAAGAAAACGTTAGTTATATTACTTATCATACCTTTTGTTATTGCTCTTTTAACTTTTGTTAGCGTAATTGCTTTAACAAATAATGTTGGTATTGATCCTCGTATTGTTTGGAATTATCGTGAAAATGAAGGATTTAAAACAAATGGTGAATATAAACTAGAAGCAAGTTTGGAATATGATCCAACTCAATTTTTAAAGCCTGGAAGTGATACGCTTGTTTGGGAAATTCAAAGCGAAGAAGATCCAGATGTTTGTAAGATTGAGAAAAAAGGCGATGGCTACTATTTAAAAACTGGAAGCGAAAAAGGAGAAGCAACCATTATTTGCCGCACTGAAAATAAACGAGTTTCTTTATCTATGAAAGCTTATATTTATGAAAATGGCTTAGTATTAATTAATCCAGTTAATCAAAGTAGTGGCACTCAAATTGATCCTACAAGATATTATGGGGAATATGATATTACTTATTCAGATAATTTAAACTCATCAAGTATAGTCAAAAACCCTGCAAAAATTCCATTAGATGTTGAAGTATTTTCAGATAGTGGTGTTAGTGACTATGTTGTTTCCTCGATTAGTGACAATATAAGTTTTGATAAAGTAAGCTCAACTATCAACATAAAAGATAGTGGAGAAGCTTATATTACATTAGCTTCTTTAAATGAAAGCTATATTGAAAATACATATGCTTTTACAGTTGTCGAAGATGGAATAAATGTATATTCATTTAATGATTTAATGATGTGTACAAATCGTTCAAGTGTTGGTGAAACAGTTGTTATGCAAGTTAATCTTGAATCAAGAGAAAATGCTCTTGTTAAAGATTCTAATGATAAATACAAAAATGAATATAAATCAAACAATACCAAATTATTTGGTAATTATGATTTTAGAAATGAAACTTTTAATTTTAATGATTTTATTTATACGCAAGAACCTAAACTACCTACTAAATTTATTGAACAATTCTTACTTAGTGGAGCTGGGATAGATGGATTTAAATATCAAGAAGAAATTAAAGTAGGTGTTCATATTCAAAAAGATTTTTATGGGAATGGCTTTACTATCAATATGCATGAATTAGCTTATCCAGTACACGGTTATATTGATAATGTAACTGGAAAACTTACTCCTCATAGAAGTAAGGATTATTTCTTTGGACCATTAACTTTTGTTTCAATTGGCGATTTAGAAAATGTACCTATCATTCGTTCTTATCTTTGTGACAATGTTGGTTTTTTGGTAGATGGAGATAATTTATTAGTTAATGATGTTAAATTACAAAATGCAAATAACATCAATAATATGTTTAATTTAAGTTACACTGGAACGGTATTAGAAGTAGAAGGGAAAAATAATACAATTAAAAATTCTTTAATTCAAAATGGAAGAACATGTGTTAGAGCATTTTCTACTGATGGTTTATTAATTGATAATTCTTTACTCCAAAATGCATCTGAATTTATTGTTAAACTTGGAAGTAACAAGATTAATCCAACAAACCACAATAAAGAAGTTAGTGTTACTTATAACGGCAACAAAATTACTAAATCATTTAATGACTTCTTTAATGGCACTGCAGATGATGCTACTTCAGCAAATGGAGTATTAACTTCAATGATAACTTCTTCCTTTTCGGGAAGCGGACTAGATAGCGCTCTTAATACAATAAACGATATTCAAAACGGATTGGATGATTTAACAGGCATCATTAATAGTGATGGAACTTATAATTATGATGCTCATGTAACTATTAATGACACTTATTTTTATAATAGTGGTATATATTCTATTGCTTTTGAAAATTCATTTAATGGTGCTTATATTTATAATGGAATGCCTTCTCAACTTACTGAAGTGTTTGGTTTATTAGCTGGAGCTGGTCAAAATGTAGTAATTCCTAATGATATTGGCGGAACCGCTTATCCAGTTGAACTTACATTAAGTGGCGATACTAGATTCTATGATTGGAAAAATACTGATGATATTGATATTAGTGCTTTAATTGAAGAAAATATTAGTGCGATTTTAAATAGCCTTGGAGGTTCTTTAGGAGACTTACCAGAAGAGTTACTTGAACTTATCAAAAATTTAAAAATAGATGAATATTTCCCTATTAAGTCATTAATTAAGACAGGAGCTATTAATAATGGTTATACCTATCAATCAATTGAGGATGGTGTAGTTAAATACTATATTAATAGACCAGTTGCTTGGTACGGTGGTGGATATAATGGATCAACTGTGATTAATAAAATTAATGAAAATGACTATTATTCATATGCTGAGCCACTTGACATTGATTTTGCTAGAGAAACTTTCTCTAAAGCAATTGGTGGCATCGATACAAGTGATTTAACTGGTACTTTCCAAACCGTTATTAATTTACTTTCAAGATGTATTGTCATGGCTATTGGATCCCACTCATTTAAGTTTATGACAAATGATAAAATTATAAACAATGAAAAACCAATCTTATTTGATGAAGTGCCATCATATTTAGATTTATCTTCAAGAATTACGAGGTAATTGTTATGAAAAAAAGATTTTTATTGAGAAAGTGTTTATTAGCGTTAGGTATGGTTGCATCAGTTGCTTCTGCATCTTCGTGTAGTGCTTTTTTTGGCGGAGATGAGTTTGCTATTACTGATACAAATATTGAGACAGATGAAAACGGTAATACTATTATCACAATTACTTTTTCTGAAGATGTTGAACCACTTACTTTCACTATCCCTTCAGTGATTAACGGAGAGGACGGGAATGGAATAGATGATATTACAGCAAGTCTTGATGACGGATCTGTTACATTGACTATACATTATACAGATGAGAATAAGGAGGATACAGTGCTCACAATACCTGTTTTAAAAGGCGATTCGGGAGTGAGTGTTGTTGGAGTCAATGTTGGAGAAGATGAATTAGGCAATACAACTTTGGAATTTGAATATTCTAATGGTGAAGTTTCAGAATTAATTACTATTCCGAAAGGTAAAGATGGCGCTGATGGAAATGGGATTTCAAATATTGAAGTTATTCAAAACCATGAAACTGGAGTGACTTTGATAAATATTACTTTTACCGATCCAGATGTAGAACCCCTATCATTTACTGTAAATGACGGTGTTTCAATTATAGATATTCTTTATAATGAAGAATTATCAAACGATGAAAATTACGTAGTGGATTTTTATTTTAGCGACGGTTCAACAAAGTCAATTACTTTTCCTAGACCTCAATCAAATAATTGGTATAGTGGTGCTAATGATCCAAGTGATTCTTTAGGCAAAAGCGGAGATTTTTATTTAAATATTTCGAATGGAAATGTTTATAGAAAAATCAATGATTCAACTCGGGAATTTATGTTTTGCATGAAAGGAAGTAGTACAGAAGCAAAACAATATTATTATGTTTCTTTTAATTTAAGTGATGGGGAATTTTTCGAAGATTTTTCTTCGGGAAGTCAAATTATAATATCAATCGAGGAATATAAGACTGTGGAATTGAATCAGATTCCAATTCCTCAAAAAGACGGTTTTGTTTTTTTGGGTTGGTATGACGATGTTGACAATCCTAACAGTGGTCGTTTCGATAGTTTGACTCCTGTTACAAAAAATATTAGTTTATATGCTAGATGGTCTGAAATTTAAAAGGTAATGCTATTATGAAATTCTTAAATAAATATTTATCTTATTTATTGGTTAGCTTTTCTTTTCTTATTGGGTATAGTAGTTTTGTTATTTTGTCGCCTGGTGAAGACAGAAATAATGATATAAAAAATGAAATTGATGTAGACAATAATACTGAAAGCAAGAATAAAAAAGTTATTTTTGATTTTAATGATGGGAATTTAACCGAAGATTTTACTGTTAATTTTGAATCATCTACCCAGTTAAATTTATCACAAAGTCAAATAGAATCTATTCCTGAACCAAAATACGATAATATTACTCACCATTTTGTAGGTTGGTATTTGACAAAAAGTGGGCTCTATGAAGATTCAACAAGCTCCTTAATTAATTTGAGTACTTATGACTTTTTAGAGTCTGAAACGAGAGTTTATGCTAAATACATAAATCAAGAATCAACGAAAGATGTGACCACAAATAGTAATTTGACTATTTCGCCTTCCTCATTAGACGGGAATACAGATAATGTTTATTTTCTAACACAAAGTTCAATAGGTGAGACGTTAGTATTGGGATCTAATGCTTCAATTAATGTTTTATATGAGGATGGCAAGACATTCGATGATACGGCAGGCAATTCTAATAAAGATGACTTAACTGTTGCTCGTTTGGAGGACGCAAAAGTAAGAGTCATACTTGAAAATGATTTAATTTTAGATGGTGGGAATATTACTATGAGTTCTATTACTGGATATACAGTCTCAAAGCCAGGCAATGCTTGCCCTTTGACGACATCTTATACTGCAATTGATTTAAATGGCTTTAATATTGTTTTATTAAATGGTGCTAATATTGACGGATATGGCATTATTACAAATTCAAAAAATACAGGCGGTATATATGCTAAGGAAGGAACAATTACAACTATTTTTACCATACTAGATTATAAAGGCGGGGGAGAGACAACGGGTCCTTATATTCAAGCTTGTAGTCCTTTTTTTATTTACGCTTGTCCTTATTTTAATGTTGAATGTGTTTTTACGAATAAATCACAATTTATTGGATATAGCGCTTTAACAACAAATGAACAACTTGGTGGTTTGTTCGGTGGAAAATATTCAACTTATATTAATTTAATTAACGATTTAAGTAACAATGCAAGCTGCCTTTTGGAAATCACCGATGGATATTTAATAAAGAATGCTTATTCATATCAATTTCTTGAAGAAAAAACAGTATCAGATGTTTTAAATAACGATTATATTAATACTGATAGTTTTAGAGAGGGTCTCATATTTTGTGAATATCCAGAAAAGTACTTAAAAAATTTAGATATAGATTTTCTTAATAAAATCGGAATCAATGCTTACTCTAAAGGAATTTTCTGCATGAACGACATCTCTTTATCTATTAATATAATGTCAGAAATGAAAGTTAGCTTAGCGTATGCAGACTTTTCTGTCCCTCCTTTTTTTGACATATCAGTGTTTTCTTCTTTCATAAAGTTAAATTTAAGCATAAACTTTTTTAAAGGTTCTTCACTTTATGTAGATAATGATTCGACAATTTATTTAAATAATTATATTAGTGATGAAGGGTATCCTATTTTTGGCAGAATCGCCTTTTTAGATGCTTATTCAACTGATTTTCGTTACAAAGCAATTGATACAAAAAATAATAAAATTAGTACTACAGGGAATTCTTTCTATATTTCAAATAAAATAAGTAGTTCAACGTATGAATCAAACTATAAGATGAATGGTACATTTGCCTTTAACCCTGATAATATTGATTTAACTTCCAATTATAAATTCTACACTATTGGTGGTAAACTTGATTGCTCAAAGCAGACGATTAACTCTTTGTTTAATAATTCAGACAAAATACGCTTAAATTCTAGTTTCTTTTTGCACTTAAACTTTTATATAGACAAGGGTAGACTTCAAAAAGATAATCGTTTAGGGTCCGCTTATTTTTATCAAATGCCATTAATATCGAATGATGAATGCTACTTTCAATTAAGCGACCAGACTATTTATGTAGGAAGTATGGTTACTGACAGATTAATTAAGTACAATAATAAATATTATTTTTACAAGTATGATACAGAGCAATTTTATTCTCAGGTAATAAACTGCTTATCCATTAGTAATGTCCCTCCTAATGAGAAGGAATATAATATTAAATTTGACAACGTTAAAGGAAATTTTGAACTTTGCGAATATTACAATGATTCGGTTCCCTATATTATTTATGGAGAAAACAATAATCCTAATTATTGTGCTTATATTGAATGCTGTGGTGCGTTTATTTCAGTCGAAACTATACAAGAGAATGGTACTTACAAACCTAATTTAACTTCTACAAATAAAGTTAATATTAACACGAATGCTTCAAGATTTGGGGATATTGATGTTTGCAAGACTCCTTCAAGAGAATTACTAACCTGTGTGCAGTATAGCAACAATGTTTGGAGGTTCTGCTTAAATGATTAAGTTTTTAAAAAAGAAGAAAATATTGTTTTTATTTATGCTTTTTTCAGTATTTACAATTGGTTTTTCGTCATGGAATCTTGTTTCTACTAACGGAAATATTAAATCAAATGTAAATATAGAGTCTGGTAACATAGATGATGGAACAAGTGGAGCAAGAATTGAAAATTTAAAGTGTAATTCACAACTTTTTTTTGATGTTAATGACGACGGGAGTAATAAGGATGAACTATATATTTTTGCTATAGGTCGAATATCCAATCTTTTAGAATTTAAGAATTTGATAATTGATTTTGAAATTATCGGTAATGATGCTAATGGCAATCTATTTAGTGATAATTATAAAGAACTGCTTAATTTAGGATATTTGTCTCCAATTTCTTTCAACGATTTAACGCCATCATCTGAGATACTTCACTTAGAAAGTGGTTTTGATGCTTTAGATTTAGATAATGAAGGTACATATTGGTATTATTTAACAAACGATACTTTAAATAATAATTACCGTGATTTTGTGATTTTAAAGAAAGTTTCTTATGGTTGGTTTTTTAATTATATGAATCCAATTGATTTCTTTGATTCAGATGTTTCTAATGGCATAAAGAAAGGAAGCGAATACACCTTAAAAGAAAAAAATAATATTTTATCTATGTTTTCAACCATAACTAGCACTACATCAAATAAGTGTGAGTACCAGTTGTCCCTAATATCGGAATCTTATGATATAAATAGATATGACGTCTTTTTTGATTTTAATGGTGGCCAAAGCGATGAAATAAATCAATATTATGGTAGCTTTACTGAAGGCAATGATTTTTTGATTCCAAATGTTTCACCACAAAAAATGGATTTGAATTTAAGGGGCGGTCATTAAATGGTGATGGAGTTTTGTATCAGCCAGGCGAAACTATAAATATAACTAAAGACACTTTTGGATCAAAAAAGAATGTAACATTTTTAGCTAATTTTGGCCCATATGATAATACATTGAAAAAGTATACGTTTAAATTTTATGAGTCAAATAATAGTACAAATTTCTTTACATATACTTATTCTGAAAATCAATCTATTTCAATTAATGGAGATATTTTTGGCGCCCGCTTTGATAATAAATATTTTGCAGGATGGGAATGCAACAATAATTTTTATGAAGTTGGAACATTGGTCTCTAAAATTGTTGATGAAAATCAAAATGTTTATAATATGATTGCTGTTTGGCGCAATAGCAATATAACTGTAAAAATTTCAGCAAAAGAAAACAATGACATTTCTGTTGACTATAGTTTCTCGGAATCTTTTGTTTTTCCGACAATCGATGAATTAATAAGTAAGAATTCTTCATTTGAGGAATTTCAGGGACTTGCTGTGACTGGATATGATATGGTTTTTTATAATTATGAATATAAGGTCGGTTCTAACATTGATTCAAGTACTTTTTATGATTATGATAGAACATTAGATACTCTTTATTTTACAGTTGAATTTACAGATAATTCTGCTTTTTTGTTATTTGAATTTAATGGTTTAACTTCAAAATTATCTGTTGCAAAAGATTCAGAATTTGTTTTTCCAAGTGCTTCTAATTTGCCTAATTTAGGAATTGAAGAGGACAAATATAATAAATATGAGTATATCGAAAGACATTCAGGACAGAAATATACCGCTGGTCAAAGTGTAATAATTTCTGATGATGTTTTTCCACAATTAGATGAGGATGGTGGCGTTTATTTCGACCTTAATCACATAGTTTTAAGAGATATTACTGTCAATTGGATAAATGATGATAAGAATTCTTTATTGAGTTCATTTCCAAGTACTGAAACATATTTACTAAACGAAGAAGTCGAACTCGATACAAACAAATATTCATTTGAGGGCGGATACGTACCTGACAAATGGGAAATTTCTGTTGTCGAGAATAAAAAAACTATTACTTCAAGTTCTTCTAGTTTTGTTCTATCAAATGATAATATTGGGGCTGATGGTACAACCGTTAATATAAAACTTTTAGCAAAAAAATCAGAGGGTGGATGTTTCACCTATGACAGTTTATTGATTGGGGATGATTTTGTTGAAAAAGAAGCAAAGAATTTTTCGTTAGGTGATAAGGTATTAACCTTTAATCATGAAACTGGCGAATTCGAGTTTTGTCCGATAGTTATTTTAAAAAAGTCCGACCTTAAAGAATTTAATATATTGGAACTTATATTTAGCAATGGTAAAACTATTAAAATAATAACCGAACATTTACTCTTAAATAGTACAACAAGACAATATGAAAAAATAAATTACGATAATGCTAGTGAGAAAATTGGAAATTTCTACCTTTTTGATGAGATTAAAGATGGCTCACATTACCTTTCAATATGTAAATTGATAGACTTCAATATTTATAAAGAGAAGACCATTTTTTATGGAATGGCTACAGCTTATAATTTTAACCATTTATTAAATAATGCTTTCTCAATAACTGATGGGATTGACGGCCTTTATAATTATTTTGAGTTAAATAACTATTACGTATATGACCCTATTAAAAAGTCGAGAGATATATCGAAGTTTGGCTTATATGATTATGAAGACTGGGATCTTTATTTATCAGAATTGGAGTTTAACGTTTTTAATGTTAAATATTTAAAAGTGTCTGTCGGAAAGAAACTTTTGACAGAACAAAAAATAATATTCTATATAAATAAGTTTTTAAGATGATTTTTACTTAATGCATCGGGTGGCCGATAAGTCTTAATAAGCATTTGTATATTCTTCAAGAAATATAAAAGTGAATAATCATCATTAATTTTAAAATGTTTTACAAACAATTTTGAGTAGTTCTTAATAAAAAACTAATTATATTTTATTTTAAATATTGCTCAATAATATCGTAGAAAAATTCAGATGACTAAATCTCAATTTTCCTTTTGTTATTTACAAATTCAATTACGTCGTCTTTAGCAAGTTGAAAATCTACTTGTTTAAATTTTTCATAAAGCATTGATTTAAGTTGCTTTATAGTAAATTCATCTTCAGCCTTTATTACGCCTGAATTAATAAGTTTCTCTTTCAGAAATTCCATATTTGGTTTTGCATGATGAGAAAGTAAGTAAACATAATCATAAAAATCTCTTCCTTTAACTCTATGTTTCCAATTTCTTAATAAGCAGGCATGTATTTTACCAGCAAATACTGTTGGTAGGTCAAATAAGGTAATATTACAAGGATATGGAGTCAGAATTGATTTATGAGTAATTGATTGCGAATTTAAAAGTTTAGTATCAATTTCAATCTTAACTTTTATAAGTTCACTCTTATTAAAAAATTTTATTTTTGTTTCTCCAAAAAGTGCTTTAAAGAATGCAGAAGCGGGAGTTGAGATATAAGCATCTAAAGCTTCGCTCTGAATAGTTTTTTCTTTTGTACAATATTTACTTCTATGCCAAGAGAAGTGGACTCACTATTTATAACATTAAAGTATGATGAGAAAACAAAATTATCATTTGATTTTATAAAAGTAAAATCTAGATCTTTACTAAATCTATCAAGACCATAAAAAAAGTTTTAATGATGTTCGGCCCATAAAAACTATTTTTGTAAAAAATCAGTTCTAGAAAGAGTAGAAAGACAAATTTTTTGAAAAATTTCTTTTGTAATATTTGATTTGCTTTCACATTACCTCGAAAACGCAAATAAATTTTCTGAAGATAATTCTTTATTAAATGTGTAACCATCTAGATTGAAGCTTTTAATATCTGCTATGTTAGTAATATTGTTTTTTACTAAGTAATTAACCATTAAACCTCTAGCTATCTTAGAATATGTGTTTTTACTTATATATTTATTTCCACATTTTTCCATAAAAGCAATAGTAATAAACTTATCTTTTTTATCTAAATATGGTTCAATGCATTTTGAATATTCCTTTGAAGCTAGATTAATAATGATATGAGATTCATCTAATATTTCTTTATAAAGAGAATCTCCCCAATAATCATATAGATTATTAAAATTATCTATTTTAAGTCTAGTTTGCATTTCTAATCGATATTTAATAATGCCATCAAATGGTTTTAAAACCCCGTAAAAACACGATATTATTCTTAAATTTTTGTTGATATAATCTAATTCTGATACATTAAAAGAGGATGGATTAATGTTTTTATAAACTAATCCGTCATATCTAAATATAGCTGGAATTAAGTCTTGATTTAAATTAGTAGAATGTAAAGCTTCATATAAAGCATCAACCATTTTAGAATTGCATTTCCATAAAGTAGTTAATTCAGATTTACTTAAAGCCTTTAACTTGCTTAATATGTTTTTAGCTTTATCTATAAATATAGGTGTATCAAT
>OIEN01000612.1_pt1 | contig 20518 bp, 27 predicted proteins | sample 1581741 | NCBI WGS metagenome assembly OIEN01 (sample SAMN01760944, study PRJEB22395) | human gut metagenome | reverse complement strand
GGTGCGATCCTTGGTCGCCGCTGCTGCGTGAGACTGATCCAGTTCAAAAAAGATTGTAAACTCGTATTCTACACCATCTCGGAACACCGGCGCCATGCCGATCTTGCGGGGCGTTTTCTTGCCATTGCCATTGTCTTCAATGACATATTCGGTCTTGGTGCGCAGCGTGACGGCGACGTGCATCGGGCACTGGAGAATGCGGTCTACCAGCTTGTTGTGCAGCGGCGTAACCTCGCGCCACGCGGTGTAGCTGTTGCCGCTGCGCTTGGCGACATTCCCCTGCACGTCCAGCAGACCGCCTTTGCCCGTCCACGCGTGAGACAGCGAATCGATAACCAGATATTCCACGCCAGCCTGTTCCGCCAGATCGATAGCTTCCAGGTATCGCGCCGCGCTGTAAGGCGCTTCCAGATTGATGGTCAGGTATTCGCCCACGATCACGCCGGCGATCTGCTTCCCAACGTACAGCGAACCGGATTCGTTCTCGGTATCGATGAGACAGATTTTCTCCCAGACAGCCGCGTCGTCCAGTTCAGGGTGCGAAGCGCGAACCTATCCGTACCCCAGCAGCAGAGAACTGAGCGTCTTTCCGCTGCCGGAAGGACCTGCGATGCCGATTTTGAGCTTGGCCTACGAGCGCTGTGCTTTTCTGATTTGAATTGCCATGTATACTTCCTCCAATCTTGAGCGGGCTTCCGTAAAACGCTCCTGCGGAAGCCCTTCATCTGTAATGAGTCCCTGTTCTATGGAAAACTTGCAGAAGAAATTTGCTTTTTTCTGCTTCTGGTAGGAATTATAGCGGTTAAAACAGTACGCCGCAATTTCGCAAACACGGATGCGCATTCGCAATCATGCATGCGAATGGGCTACGGCCTCAGCAGATGCGCATAGCCCATGTGGTTTACGGCTTCCTTCCGTTCCTGCGGCGTGGTATGCAGGTAGGTGTTCGTAATCTGGATGCTCATATGGCCGGCGAGGTCGCGCGCCATGGCCGCACCACCCTTGGAATCATGCTCGATGTCCGAAAGGAAGGTGTGACGGAAGATGTGCACGCCGGTTTTCAGTCCTAGCTGCTTTTCCTTGTACGCCAGTGTCTTCCAGAGGGAATTCGGCGTCATGCGGTTGCCCTTCTGCGACAGAAACAGTGGTTCGTTGGGTAATGCGCCCCGGCGCGTAAGCAGATACCGTGCGACGTGCGGATACACAAAGTCTGCAACGCTGACCTCTGACCAGCCGCCGCCTTTGCGTTCGACGACAATCGCCCCGTTTTGGATGCCGGACAAATGCGACACATTCAGGCTGCAAAGCTCGAAGGCGCGCAGCCCGCTGCCCAGTGCAAGGGCAACCATGGCCGTATCCCGCAGCGCATTGCGCGTCAGGTTGCCCTTTTCCATGCTGGAAAGCAGAGCTTCAATTTCCGCTTGAGTGTACTGCTTATGGTCATCATCACAGGCTTTCTTTTTCTCCTTGACAGTGTGCAGTACGCGAGCGGGATTATCGGCAATCACCTGCGCATTCTGAAGAAAACGGAAGAATTCCATCAGGGCGATTACATAGGCATTGCGGGTAGATACCTTCAGCCCGCGGGCGTGAAGATGCTGGTAGAATTCGGTAAGCATCAGGCCGGTCACGCCGCCAACCTGCTCTTCGTCCAGCAAAAGCGAATGCGTTTCCAGCAGCCAGCGTTCAAAGCGCCGGAGGTTGCCGCCGTACTGCTCGCGAGTCTTATCACGCTTTTCCTCCGCCGTCAACTGATTGAGGAACGTGTCAATGAGCTTTGCCATAATCGTTTCCTCCAAACTGCGCGCACAGCACTTCATATTCTGCGATCACATGAAAAAGGCGCGGGCTTTCGGTGTATACCCACGCCGTAAGACCGCGCTCGTTCTTGATCTGTCGTTCAAAAGGAATAAAATGCGCAAAGAGGAACTGCTCCAACCTGCGATCGTCTGTGATAAATTGCTTCATGCGGCCTCCTCCTGCGTGTATTCTGCCAGAAAGCGGGATTTTTCACAGTCGCAGTGCTCGCCGGGATCCAGATTCGCCCCGCAGCAGGGGCAAGTGTGATAATAAGGGTATCGTTTCATTGCAGCCTCCAATCGTTATCCGCACAGAAAAGGAGACTGCCCGATCTGAGCAGTCTCCCCAATGAAAACCCATTTCTTATTCTGTTTTGCCTGAGTATGCGACGTCTGCCTGCACATCGCCCGAAATATCAGCGCCTTGCGTGAACGCCTTGCCGGCAGCGGTATGCTCTTTCAGCATTTGAACACGCTTCCGCAGTGCGGCGCCGATGGCCGTGCGGCGCGCATCATCGATGAACAGCGAGCCTTCCGTAACGCTTCGGAAAAGTTCGTCCAGATCGGCAAGCGCGTCCCAATCGATCCAGTCGAAGCTGGAAACCAGCTTGATCTGTTCCTCATGGCTGGTCTTGAACGGCTTTGATGTTACCCGCGGCGCTTCAGCGCGTATCATGGGCGTAGGCGTATCGAACCAGAGCGACGTGCCGCTGTCGTAAATCGGCGCAGTGCCCTGCCACACAAGCGTGTTGGCGTTTCGAACCACACCGAAGTTGTTCTGATGGCGATCCTCATTAACCAGCAGATAATCGACGACCAGCATCCGATCCAACGCGTTCTGAACGCCCGCAATGCCCAAGGTTTCGCAGCAGTTCAAATAGTGCTGATAAATCGACACATGGTTTTCCTTCTTCTGCGTCTGCATCACATACCATGCGCTGATCAGCTCGGTATCCGTCGTGATGAAATCCTCACAAACGCTGTATGGGAAATCCTCCTGCATCAGCAGGCGATACGAAGCGTGCGGAATGCCGAGGCGTTCCATCAGCCGAGACGAGAATACTTCATTGTAGGGTTCCTGCTGCGTCGCACCGCTGCCGCCCTTGACCAGGCATCGCTTCCCATCGATAATCGCCCATTTCTTTTTCAGCCAGCCGTCCGAGGTGTTGTTGGGCGACATCAGGTTGATGGGATCTCCGCTGGAAGCGCCGCCGAACAGAATATCGCCCACATCCTCGGAAAACGGATGCTCGAAGAAATTGATCTGCGACCATTGCAGGTCAGTGCCCGCAGGACGCACCCAATACTGGTCTGAGAGGCTCAGCCCCATGCACTTTTCCAGCAGCGCGTGGGTAGAAGGAACGCTCATCTCTTCCAATGCGCGATGAATGCCCTGACGGCTGGCGGGGATGGCGCGTCCCTGCCACCATGCGTTCAGCGCGGCACGGTCAACAAGCCCTTTTCGCACAGGAATACCCACGGGAAAATGTTCCGGACGCTCAATCTTGCCGATTCGAAGGATTGCAGACGTTTCACTGTCTAAAGAAAAGGATAGAACCGGAATCTGCTTGTGCATCAGTTGATAATCCATGAGCATTCACCTCCCTGCACCAGATGCTTTTATTATATCCAACCTCCGCAGAACGGTCAACCATACTAAGAGTCCGAGAACGTAAATAAATTCATGATTTCGAGACTTCAGCATTTCTTTCATAGAGCACCTTTCGTCCGTAGGTAATCTTCACGACATCATCTGGATACACGTCTGTGTTTCGGCCAAAGCGTTCCACCAGCTTATAGCGGGACGGCGCATCCATGCGCCAAGGGCTGTAATAGGAATTATCCATGCAGCGAAGCGCCGACGTTTCAATCTTGAGTATCGCAGATTCATCGCCCTTCTGGATTTCCAGATTGACCGTTTTCATGTTTTGGCCTGCAACGCTGCGCATGATAGTGCGGCGGGCATGGTGCTCTCCGGGTGTGACTTCCATTCGAGCCACTTCCTCACGCAGCAATCCAATCTGCCAGAGCCGTTCGTTAATCTCTCGCGCCTTTTTGCGGATGAAGGCTTTTGCACGCGCATTCAACGCATCCTCAAAATGATTGAGAATGGACGCGATCTCGGCAGTAGAGGGATCAGAAACGTGGTAGTGCGGCTGATAGTGAAGGCGCTTTGCGTCTCCGAAAAAGCACTCCCGCGCTTCTCTCGGCAAGGTATATTTCTGATAATATTCCCGCTCGTCGCGGATTTCTTCCGCTTCCTCCGTTACGGGGACAGGTGCGTCATGCACCATTTCCGCAATTCGAGCAGAGACTGCATGAGAAAACTCGGAAAGAAGCTCTTCAATGCTTTTGCTTTCATCTGCCCGATCGCGCAGGGCATACGGAATGTCAAAATACTCGCGACGAACATGACTGTATACGCCGGCGTAGGCAGCGTTGTCACCCGTTTTATGCGGATCGTTTTCGTAGTAGCCCTCCAGCAGGTAGAGGAAATCCGTCTCCGCATCGAAAGCGCTCTTAATCAGAAGGCAGTTCTGCCGGCCACGGCTAAAGTGCAGCTCATGCTGATTGGCGTCGTCCAGAAAATCATAGAGCTTCTTCTCTTCAATAATCATGTAATTTCTCCTTTTCAGTCGCTTACCAAATAATCGGCTGCCGCCCTGAACGCTTTTGCGGAAGCAGTCAATCCATCAAGGATCGGAACAATGGGAAAGTACGCGCCCTGCGCCCACACAAGCGTACCGTCGACCCATCGGGGATGACGGGCGACGATGTACTGAACGGGTTCACCTTTTCTGAAAAGCGGCTCGTCCTTCGCCGCGTATTGCAGAAGCAGCAGCCTGTCGTTTCCAACGGCGCAGCAAAAGTGTTCGTCGCCACGAATGCGGACAGTTTTGCCCAAAAGAGCCTTCAATTCATACTGGTTCATCGGTACTCCTCCAGATAGCAATAGATATAGGTGTTGCAATCACCAGGTTCCGGCAGGCAGCGAATCTTGAATACATATGCGCGAAGCGTCAGGCATGATTTTTCTCCTCCAATACAGCGATGTCAGTCAGCCGTTCCCGTTCCGCATCGAGCCGGGCGATGGCTTCTGTGAAACGGCTGCGCGGAATCGGGTTGAAAAGGTTTTGTGTGCGTCCGCAGCGCCAATCGTCCAGCGACTCCCGCAGCTGTTCCCACGTCTGGCGGCGAATCGTTACGGAGCCGATCATCTGCTCTGTTTTTTCTTCATGCAGCATTTCCGTAAATGTCTTGCCGCTGACGACCAGATGATCCGCAGTACAAATGACGCGGGGATCATTCTGCAGCTCGGTGCAGCCTTCAATTTCCAGTAAGTCATTGTCCTGGATGAAATGACCGGCGATGGAAAGCACATCGTAGCGCAGCGTTTCGTCATCATAGAAGAATTGCCTGCGCAGCAGCGTTTTCGATTCTTCCTCATGATAGCCGGTGTTCTCATTCGTGATCATGATCTTCGCATCAAACAGCAAGCCTGATTCAGTAAGCGCCTTCACCTGATCGGTAGAAAGGCGACGGCTCTCCATTTCCGCATTGTGCGCGGCGGTTCTGTCTGCCCGTTCCTGAGCGCGCCGCTTATTCTCCGGCCAGCCGCACTTGGCTTCAAACTGCAGCGTGTTAAGATTAAAGGTGTAGCAATCAACGGAGAGCTGTACCTGATCGCCCTCCGTATGGTCCGCATGGACGCTCCAACCGCTGGGGCTTTCAATCAGCTCCTTCGCGAAGGACGGCAGGTACAGCCGCACGCCGGAACGGAAGTTTACCGCAGCGTCATAGGCGTAGTCGTCGGTATAACGTCCGGCGCAATGTCCTTCATAAATCTGTCCGGAAAGAATGGCCTTCCAGACGTGCGGCAGCGTCCATTTGGCAGGAACCTTGATGGGCTTGATTTCCTTGAAGGGCGTGAAAACGTTCATGGATTTCAACGTACTGGCGTACACATGACAGTCCGGCAGTTCTCGCCGCACAAAGAATTTTTCGTAGACCTCGCGGAAGGTATTGAGACCGCTGTACAGGCATTCGGAAGAATACGGATCGTACGGCTGCAGCACCAACTGTTCGCATTCTCGGCCGGGGGTCAGAGCATTGTGCAGATCAACGATGCGGATCTGCTGGACACGCACTTCCATGTAAGCCTGAATGTCCTGAAAATAGCCGTAGTGGGTTTCCCAGCAGGAAAGGTCGGAGGATTTACAGATAGGGATGTCGTTTACCCGATCATAGGCCGGAAAGAACGGCTCTGCTGCCGGCGTAGTCACATCTGCCTTGATGTTCCCGCTTGCGATCTGTTCCGCAATCTCCTGATTGGCGGCATTCTGCTTGGCATACCAGCATTTCTTTACCCGGTGATACCGCCATCTGGCAGACTTGAGCTGCGACAAGACTTCTTCATCAGGCTTTTCAGGAAAATACAGTTCCAGACCATGGCATTCCTGATTGACAACGAGCTTCGCGTTCATAGGGAAACCTCCTTCATATGATTCAAAAAGAAAAGGCGCTTCCATCATGCAGTCAAGCGACGGAAACGCCCTGTTCGGCAGTGAAAGGGCTGTCAGGTGGCATTGGCCTTGCCGACATATGCATCGATGTAATGGAGACACCCTGTCAGTGTTCCTTCAAAGAGTATCTGTCCGCTCCGTGCGTTCGTTTCAAAGATGCATTCCGCGGCAATCTGAAGCGCAGTGTCTCCATAGATGCGACGCAGTTCATCCGCGTTTTCATAGCCGTAGGGGTGCAGATATTCACGAATGAACTCGGAATCCTGCAAATCCTGTCTGGAGACACGCACCTCGTCCGTGATGACGGCGTATTGGGATTCTCCCAGTCCAACCGTATCGATGAACCGATATACACTCGGTTCTCCTACAATGGCCTGTACATGCTGGCCGGTAGCGTCGTCCGTCTGAATCCATGAATTATTCATGCGTATTTCCACCTGGCATCAATTTGCCAATCAATGTATCAATCTGTTTCTGCAGCGACTGCACATTGAGGACGAATTTCGGGAGAAACTCCTGTACATCCGCATAGTCCAGATACATTGCCTTGAAAACGATGGCGTAGAGCATGGACAATTCCTTAGGCGGGAGCAGCTTTTCCATCGTCTTGAGCGATGGACTCAGTCTGGAGATCGCCTTCTGCCATGCAAGAAACCATGCGGTGCTGTTCTGCAGATCGAATTCGCTCAGCCACTCTCGGACAGTATGCGTTTCATCCTTTGCGCCGCAGGTCGAGCCGTTGAGAAAATAAAATACCTCCGGTTTTCCATCCAGTTCAACTCGAACGGCTCTTCCCAGTGGATACAGCGCGCAGATTGTGGGCGTGGCGGCATGAACGGAGCAATGATTATCCCGAAGCATGGGGCAAATCTGTTCTTCGCCTACAGCCTTGAAAATCACCACCGGCAGACGGCTGTTCTGGCCGATGTACGTCGTACAGTAGCGATCCACAAATTCCGTGGGCTTCATGTTCAGGTATCGGGTAAGGCGGAACAGATCGAAAGGGGAAATCAGGATGTCTTCGCGATGCTTGCAGCATTCGCCGCACTGATTGCAGTGGAACTGGAACGTATCATCAATGGACAGGGTATGCTCCAAAAAGTTTTCAGGCAGATGGTTCATAATCTTTCTCCTTCATACATCTCAAACGCGGAAGTGGTAGTCTAAGGTATACTTCTGTGTTTAACTGGCCTCTTCCAGTTCTTCATCATCTTCCTCCGTGATTGGCAGCGGATCGGTTTCAAGCATGCTGTACCAATTCCAAAGGTTATCGGCGTTATCGTATGCGGGGAGATGATCGAAAAAGTGCGCGTCATCGTAGTCTGGAATTGTCGCCTGCATCTCCTGATCCAGATATTCGAGAAAACCGTCGAAAAAATCGCAGACAGGATGCTCGTCGATGCCGAAGCTGTTTCGATAATCCGAGTAGAAGAGCGATCCCAGTCGGATTTCCATGCGCAACGCCCAGAGTTCATCTTTCGTCATCATTGACCGCCTCCAATAGCAGCTCCACACAGGAGCAGTTTTCAACTTCCTGGCACCTTTCCTCGATCATTTCCATAAGGGTCTTTCGTTCCGTTTCGGTAGGCTCATAGGCAATCGGGTCAGAAACAGAAGTGTCCGTCTCAATGTAATACTCCATCTGGAGCGTATGGTAGACCGGGCTGTAGATAGCATAGAGGTTGATCCATGTGTCATCCCCGTCATGGGTATGGGTTCCAAATTTCTCATCGTCATCGAACCAGATCTCGATATAGGCGGAGATACAGGGCGGACTCCAGTCCGTGTCCACCTCCAGCACAGGATCAATGCGGATGTTATCGCGGTTCATCTCAATCATGTTCCACCTCCTTATGCTGCGGTGTGTTTACGCAAGTACACCTCTTCCGATTCGCAGGTATATTCCAGCTCATCAGCAAGCGGCTGCGCCTCTGCGGGCAGATAGGATTTCACATCTTCACGCCAGTCGTCAACGCCGCCGAGAAAGCCCCAGCAGGAATCGATTTCCTCACCGTCCTCATACAACTGAAAGCCGTAGCATTCGCCGCGCAGATACTGATCGTAAGACTCTACTTCAGCACAAAGCAGATTTTCCGCCTTTTCACGGGTTTCCGCGTTCACTGCGCCAAAGTCATCAAGAATTGCCTTGCGATCAGCGTAGATGTAGCCTACCTGCCCGGAATCCCATTCGGCGTGCTGGGCACGACCGATAAAGGAGGCAGTGGAAATGCTCTGCATGCTATGGTCGTACAGAAAAAGTGGAAGGATTGCTATGTCCTCCCGCTCCGCGATAAGCGTCTTCAGGTCGGTGATAGAAAGCGCCTCCAGCATACGATCAAAGAATTCGTCCGCATCATTCAGCTGGGATTCAGACACAGAGTAAAAGCAATCCCACGGAGAATCGGAATCAGAACGCCACCAGCAGCGCTCAAACAGATCCCACTCATGCGTGCTGCGATTGTATTCCAGATATGCGCCATGCGCCTTATGAGACTTCAGGAAGGAAACGAGGCGCTTACCGCCGTCATCAACTGCGCTGCTGTAGAGATCGCGCAGGAAGTCGATGGGCTCGTCGTAATCATGGTCATCGCCCAAATTGTATCGCCTGTGCCAGCAGACCATTTTGCCAAAGCAGTCGCAATCCTCACGGGGATTCGGCGCATCGTCATCGGGCAGCACCAGCAAGGTGTATTTGTCATTTTTTGCTGCGTACATTCTCATTCCTCCCTGTTACGCAATCAGAAGTGGTGCTTGCCGAGTGTCAATGATGTACTCGCTGGGAGCATTCATGACCTCATCGTACTTTTCGTGTCCCTGAAATTCGTCCACTACGCAGCAGCTTTCTTCGTCCATGTCATCGTAACGAACCTTGCCATAGGTCGGCGGAAGCCACATCCGCTGCCGGCCGACATAGATGTTCAGCCGATCTACAATCTTCTGATTACGGAATTTGATATGACAGGTACCCTTCTTATAAAAGACCACGTCGAAATATTTGCAGGATACGCTCGTTTTCCCATCCCGCGCCGCAATCTGAAGCGCCTGCTCCAAACTGGTCGATGCGGTTTCTCCGCAATCGATGTAATCCAGCGCCTTCTCCAAATCGTCCAGCGTGGAAAAACAGCCGCGAACGTCCAGTCCCTCCAGCGTATCTTTCCATCGCCCATACCTGTCGGTCTTGTAACCACGGGCGAAGCAGCCGTAGGTCGGAATGATGCACTTCATGTTGACGTAGTGCGCCTTGTTGGTTCTCCAGCCGTTATAGTAATGGATGTTATCGTTTTGAACGTCCGTATGATAGGTGTGCTCGGCGGACAATTTATCGAAACAGTTCAGAATAGCCGCCTCAACGCCGACGACAAGCTGCCCCATGATTTGATCGATGACCTGCCGGATATTGAATTCGGAGAACTCGTAATCCTTCATCTTTTCAATGGTACCGTGGTATTCGTCCCGCATGGAAGAGGTCATTTTCTCCCGCAATTCCGGCAGATCAAACAATTCACGCCAATACCGGGCACGGGCAGCGCGGAGAAAGCGGTTGATATCGCACGACCGACAGGTATCGCTGCAGTTATTACCATCCACCCGCAGTTCGATGATCGAATGACTACAATCTTTTTTGCTGGTATTGTGAATGTGCGGCGCGACGCCGTTATATTTCTGCATCAGGGTGATACCAGCCTCACACAGCAGGTCGTACTCTCGAAGCAGCCGTTCTACCTGATTGGCGGGCGCTACTTCGTTTTGAAATGAAGATTCAATAGTTGCTTCGCCGGCCTTTTTCAGATCGTCCCAAATAGAGGAATCCTCATTTGCCACAGGGACGGACACGTTAATGAGCGCGACTTCCACGCCTGTCTTCCGTGCGGAATGTTTGAAGCCGCCGCTGACAAAGCGGACGGATGCGCCGTGCTTTTTCAGCTCCCGTGACAGCAGTTTTCGGCTGTTGGTATACGGGTTGCGGATGGTTTCAGCATTGAGCACACAGGCAACCTGTCCACCGTGCTCGCACAGCTCCAGCGCATGGAGCAAATGCTTATCCCCTTCCGCAAAAGGCGGATTCATCAGGATCAAACTGTAACGCTTGCGGGTATGGTAATCGAGAAAATCATCATGCACCACCCGAAAGCCCTTGCCAATCAGGATAGCACGCAGGTTAGAATCGATTTCCACGCAGTCGATGTCGTCCAGATCGCGTCTGCAATAACGGTGGTTTCGACTGCTCCCATTGCGTCGAAGTGCGTATTCAATCAGATCACCGCGTCCAGCGCTGGGTTCTAAAATGGATTCTACGTGATCCCAATTCACGCCCGACAGCAGCTTTCCAGCGATTTCCGGTGGTGTCGGATAGAATCCGCAATCAGATTCCGGCAGTGCGGCGGCAGGCACTTTCGTCTGTTCTGCTTCAGCGCGCAATTCTCGAAGGTATTCTCGGGCGGGTTCCAGCAGCGCGCACTTTGCCGCATACAGTGAATCATGCCAACCAACGTGCTTCATCCGCTGATTGTCGCAGTATACCAGCGATTCATAGTGTTTTTCCCAAGTGCAGCGATTGGAAAAGTATTCGATCGTCCCAACCCGCTCGCCGCAAAGGAAGCAGTGCCATTCCATTCGCCTGCCATGGTCGGTATGATAGCTTTCGCTTTGCTCAAGGGTCACATGATTTTCGTAATACATTCTCATTCCTCCGATGCTTTCGACATATCCACATCCAGTACAAAGCCAATCGCTTCAGCCACCACGCCGGCCTCCTCCGCTTCGACGCCGTTGTCTGTAAGAACAGTCAGCAGCCGCACATACTGATTGGCGTCAATGTCGCGGCAAAACGCTTCCCAATTGTGGGGCAGTATAATCTGTTTTTCTTCCACGCGGATTTCATAATGATTGCTGAGATAGTCGCCGTCCAGCCAGCACTCGTAGAAAAGGTCGCCCTGATCAGATTGAAAATGACTTCTGCCCTTCCAGCGTTCAATGCAGCCCTCGTTGGCCTCGATGGAAAGCTGTGAATGAAACACGCGGGCGGCGTCCTCCGTGTCCGCATACAAGATTTCATTGTGCCCCGCCTCGTCATCTACTGACCAGTCTTCCACGACAGCCCAGATGGAGAGTGTTTTTCTGTCACGGAGCAGATTGTCCTGCGGTGCCAGTATATCTGGAGCCATAACGACATGATCCATTGCAATATTCCTCCTTCAAATATGGCAGTCCACGATGGTCAGCCACAGATTGGGATCGGATTTCAGCATATTCTCCAGCTCAAGCGCAAACCGATCGCGAGATTCCTTCGTCGCATCATTCGCCGCAAACCAGCCCATCTGCCCGTTTTCATACCATTCGCCGTTCGGAGCAACAAAAGCCCAGCAGGTGAAGCCAGTCACCCTCGTTGCATAGGTTTCCTTGTCTCCAAACTGATCGATGTAGTATTCCTTGCGAAAAAAGGGCTTGAAATCTTCGGGGTTCTCATCTTCTGAGAGGGGCTGACCCTCTACGCATACCTCCCAGAAGCGCCGCGCCTTCTCCAATGCTTCCGCATCCAAAGAAAGATCAATGTCCTTGAGCTGCGCCTGATCGCACTTTTCGCCCTGTTTCAACCGCAGTTCATTGTGCCAGCGCCCGCCAATTTCCCACCAATCCCATTTAGCGTTGGGATTGCAGAAATAGCCGCACGCATCCAGCTCTTCGCTGTAGTCATAGCCGTACCAGCGGCGCAGAAAAGCCTCAAAGCTCTCGCCACCTTGCTTCTCCTGCGCATACCGGGCGCGGATGTCCTCCATGGATTCGCTGGCTTCTTCGAATTCGAGATACGCCTCGTCTTCGGTCTGCTCATTGTAAGGTGCGAGCAGTTCTTCGACATCTCCGGGATGACAGGAAAAGACAGCAACAGAAAAATGACTCATGGCAAAACCTCCTGTTTATTCGTAGCGAAATTCAAGCGTGCCGCACTGCGGAACATAGCGCCACGTCGCGCCGAGCGTCTGTGCCGCTGCATTGCAGACAGCGTCCGCATAGTCCTGCAGGGAATCGTAATCATCAGAGGAAAGAGCATCCTGCTGGGCTTTCAGTTCGTCCAGCAGCCGCATGGGGTTGCTGCCCTCTGGCAGATGAAAGCCCACCAGATCGTCTCCCCAGTCGGACTCAGAATAATGTAAGATCAGAATCTGTTCGTCCATGCTCTGACCTCACGCTTTCGTATCGAATTGCTTGGCAACGACATGAGCGAATGCACGGCGAATGTCGTCGTCATTGAAGCCTCCTTCATAGCTAAAGCCGCTATTTTCCTGCACTTCGCGGCTGATGGCTTCATAGAAACTGTCGGGCATCCGGCGATAATAATCGGGAAGCAGGCTCTGCACCATACGATGAATCGAAGCCTCCAAATAGCAATACGGGCAGAGATAGCCAGTGCGCGTTTCTTCCAAAACATCAACATCCTTGCCCGTCATCGCCTTATGGCACTTGGCACAGAACAGCTTTCCACAATGGCGGTTCGTGCAGTGAAAAATCTTCTTGCCCAATGTACTGATCTCGAAATGATTACCGCAGCCGCTGCAGCGAATCTCCCTGCGCGCCGATTTCTGCACATTTTCGCGCAGGTAGAACACCTCGTAGCCAGACTGATCGCGAAAACAAAGCGCGCCGTTTGCAACATCGTGCTCTTCTTCTATGACCCATTCGGGATCATCGGGATGATCGGTGCGCGTTTCCTGCAAGCGCCGATTGTACTGTGCAAGTGCCGCGTCGAAACTGTCGAATACGTCCAATCTCACATATTGACCGTTACAGTCGGAATATACGACCACATGAACCACGGGTGCATCCATACCAAGCGTGTCTCTCACTTCCGAAAGGATTTCAGCACCGTTTCCGCGAACGGAGCCGCCGTCCGTTTCGTGTTTTCCGAGGAAATCCGCGAAATACGGATCATTTTCGGGCTGCCAAAGCGAGAAGTCGTCATCGTCATGCCGAAACAGAATGCCAACCACATCGGATTTTTCCATCGTAGTACCGTCCTTTCTTACTCGCACCATACCTCGCCGCAAAGCGGACAGATTTCCTGCAATCCATTTTCGGGGTTGATTTTCAGCCGTGCCGGCGAAAACAGATCCTCGCAGCACTCACAGCGAGTGAGCTTACCGCAGTCTTCCAAGTCTGCAACGCAACGGTCGCAGAGCATCATCACCTTGGGCGTGCCTTCGTTGACCTCTCGCAGATCGTTGTCATCTTCATCAAAGTCAGAGCCACACTCAGAACAGCAGGGACGAAATTCGACTCCTGCAAAACAATTTCTATCAAGATCGAACTCGTCGTTGCCATACTGTGCTTCCACCAGTCGCTGCGCTTCCTCAAAGGAGTCCGCCTCGATGGAGACATTCAGCGTCAGCGTTTCGCGAATCATGAAAGGATAGGAACCCTTCTTTTCAGGTTTAGGCAACACCTCGCTCAGCGTGCCGCCCTGAGCTCCCATGCAGTTGAACAGATGCTGCGTAAAACTCAGCTCATCAGGATCGATGCTTCCATCTGCAATCTGCTCGCCGTACTCTTTCTTGAGCTGCTCCAGCGAAATGAGCTGATCGGGATAACGCTGATCCCGAAAGATGCGAGTATCGGATTTTGCCATGTGTTTCCCTCCCTTAGGTATGAATGCTGTAATAGAGTTTCGGCAAATTGCCCTGCGGAGTGCGAACAATGCCGTCGTGCAGGATCAACCCACCGCAGAGTGGCCAGCTTCCACTGGCATCGAAGTAGAAACTGTCCGCGCCATCTGGATAGAGCGTGACGCGGCTGTCGTCCTTCCAGCGGAAATTGTCCCGCATGGCTTTGCTGAATGCGCGGCGTTTGTGCTTATCGTTGAGGATGCCGCGAATGACTCGGGTGCTGGGGCTGGTGTCAAAGCGCACCTTTCCCGTCTGCGGCTTGCAGAGACGACAAATCGGCGTGCCATCCTGCATGAGCGTGAGAAACTGGTTTTCCGGAAGCTCTACATCCTGCCGAATGCCGTGCAGGTCGCCGCTGCAAGCACTGACCGAAAAAATGAGTTCGCTGTATGTTTCCTACAGGAAACGTTTCGTACTGAGCATACCAGGCGCCTCCATGTTTACCCCCAAACGAAAGAACGGAGAATTTACAGCTTTAACGGATCATATGCTGACCAATCATTTGCGCCACAAGTATGCCGTAGCAATCTACTCAGGAGAATCTGCCAGCAAATTTCTTTGCTTTGATGTAGACGATGGATCTGCGGATACGGTACATACGATCATCGATCGTCTGGTAGCATTCGGAATCCCACAGGACAAAATCTATGTATCTTTTAGCGGAGGAAAAGGATACCATGTGGAACTCTTCTTTGACCGGCTCGTTTATACAAGCCAATTATATGCGCTATATGGCATGGTGATCGAGCAGGTTAAGCTGAATCCTCGCAAGGTAGAATTTCGCCCTACCTACGGGAATGCGATCAAGCTGCCGCTGTCTATCCACGGAAAAACCGGCAATGTATGTTGGTTCGTTGAGCCAGAAACATAGGAACCAATAGAAGACGTGACTTATTTGTTGAAAATTCAGCAAATGCCAGGCACTTTAGTTCAGGAAATCATTCCTGGTGAGCTTGTACATGCTGCCTACGAAGAGCTCAATGGCTCAAAACGAAAACGAAGGAAAAACACAGGTATCAGCACAGACCCCCTTACCGAAACCGGTACTCGCCATAACCAGATGCGTAGCATTGCAGTCTATCTGCGCACGCAGGGGCACAGCCGAGAAGCGTGTCGAAAAGCCATGCTGGAATGGTATGAAGCGCAGGATCCCGCACTGATACGCTCGGATCGGGAAACCGTTCTGCACGATATGGAAGAAATGCTGGATTGGGTGTTTTCCGAGCGATTCGAATTGCGTACTTTCGGACTTCGGAAAGAGGTTTCGCTCAGCTGTGCAGATGCGCGAATGATTGCTTCTGCCGCTTGCCGTTCGCAAAAGCGGATTCTCTTTCTGCTGACCGTGCTATGCAAGAGCGGTCTGTCGGCGATTTCCTACATGGAGATCGCAAAGTTGATTGGAACCAGCCGCAATGCCGTGGCCAACAGCATTCTGAAACTCTTGGCAAACGGCAAAATTCGACGCCACATTGGCGGGCACTACCTGACGGCGGATGGGCACTATGGCACGGAACGCAATCAGTATACCGTGCCGCTTTGTAAGCAAAAGCGTGACGAAAGCACTGCGGAATTTTCACTGGGAGAAGTCAAGGAAAACTTTGATGCGAGCTACATCCGCTGCATGGAGTTGCTGACTGATCAGGAGAAGCGCCAGTATTTTTCTCCGAAGGAACTAGTAGAAATGACAGGCGTTCAAGAAGAAGCGCTCATTCGGATCGATCTGGAAGGTCAGCCCCATGCCTTTCAGAGCGATGTCTACGGGATGCTGGTGGCGTATGAATACAACGGCGTGCGTTATTACCCGTTGTTGGACGTCATTAAATGTCTGAAGGTCAATCAGCCGCGAACGATTGTGCAGCGCTGTAAGGAGAAAAAGCTCTTTGCGATTCCTGCAGGACGGCAGATCGCCGGCAAGGGGTTTGTGGATGCAGCGTGCTTGCGAGGCATTCTGGAGAGAAGCAAAAGCACAGAAAAGCAGCCGCTGATGGATTGGCTGCTGAATGAGGAGGAATGGAAATGAGAAATGAATCGGATTGGGCGTATCTTCCGTAGAGCGAAGAGCGCGTGGTGGCACAGTAGATCAAACAGCGCAGCCGATAGGACGCAACCTATCAGGCAAAGACGGAGACTGGCGGACTGCTGGAATCCGCAGGTGGGTTCGGCCTATTCGAGTCTGTACTGTGTACCTATATCGACCTGGATCGGTAGATCGAAGCCTGTGCGTTTTCGCCAGAACAGCAGAATATTCTGCTGTTCCTGATGGACGGCTATTCCCTGCGGGATATTGCCGAGCTTCAGGGATTGGATTTGCGGGACGTGGAGCGCAGCTTTCGAAATGCTGTCTATGCGATCGTTCAGCAGAACAATCGTAATTGGCTTCAGTCATATTCGCGAAAAGCAACTTGAACGCGGAAGTAATGTCTATGGGAAACAGAAAAAAGTTCGGATTTCTTTCGCGAAACTCTGGTTCCGATCGGAAGTAATGTTTAGGGAGGAGCAATAAATGGCGAGCAGATTCGGCATTACATAGCCCAATGGAGTGAAATTTACGCTCCTTTACGATCAGGAACAGAGCAAGGCCGAACTGGTTGAACGACTGATTCTGAAACCATGGCAGGGATATTGCCTGAAAAACTGGCTGAGTGAAAACCATGCGCAGATCTATGCGCCGGAGCACAAGGTAAAGCGCCTGTTGGATCGTTGTGGAACGCTCCTCCTGCGGGATGTGCCTCCGGGACATCATGATACGTTGACAAGCTATAAGGAAATGATCATTGGTAGTCGGGAAATCAATTTATCGGATTGCCCGGAGGCCATCACGGAACTGGCAGAAAGCGGCGCACTGGCTTTGAGCCTGCTTTCTGCTGATGATAAGCTGCGGTTTGAATTGCTGAAGGACAGACTGCATCCTCGGAATAAAGAGACAGTCAAAGAAAAGCCTCGACATTCTACCCGGTTCGACCGGCTGGAAGCGATTCGCAGAAAGTATCCCGGCTGCAAAATGGGAATCTGTCGCGTGGATGTAGACGGTTCCTTTTCTTTCGGCGGACACAATTATCAGGTGGACAGCACCCGCGGGAAATATGCCCCGCACAAAACGCGGTATGGCGATCAATACGATATGGACAGGATCATCGGTATCCAGTGCACAGACAGCACAGTCAAGTTTGCCGATCAGGACGGATATGAGATGGACCATGAAATGATTGAGGTTCAGGAGAAGGTGAACGGATGAGTGATAAGCGCGCGCTGGTGCGCGAAATGTACGATAAGGTCATGGGACTTTCCGACATGGACTGGTCGGAGATTGCGGAGAAATTCGAGTGCGGCCTGCACCCCGATCATTAGCGCAAGATGGGCGCGGGCATCAAGCTGGCGGCGGAAAACGGAATGCTGGCATTGGAGCCCGCTGAAGCGCAGACAGAAAATGTTCAGCAGCTCCGCGATTTGCGTAACGAAATCAATCTGAAGTATCGCGCCGCTTCGCGCAGTGAAGCGCTTCGGGACGCGGTCATTCGGGCGGCAAGAGAAATGCCGCCTGTTTTGGTGCCGGTGGGGATTGAGCATAACCCCGTCGGCAAACGCACGCTGGTGCTTTGCATCGCGGATTGCCACTACGGCGCGGAATGGACGGTGCGCGGGCTTCGAGGCGAAACGCTAAATCGCTATAGCCCCGAGGTATTTTGCGGACGGATGGCGGATCTTCTTCAGCAGGTTCGCGCGATCCTTGAAAAGGAGCAGATCGACGACGTGCAGCTTCTGCTCTGTGGCGACAGTCTGGACGGTATGCTGCGTCCCTCTCAGCTGTTGAAGCTGCGCTGGGGCGTGGTCGAGAGCTGTATGCGCTTTTCAGAATATATGGCGCAATGGATCAATGCGCTTTCCGAGGATGCAACCGTTTCCGTGTGCGGCGTGGACGGCAATCATACAGAAACACGCACGCTGAACAGCAAGCGCGGTGAGTTTCCCGGCGAGAATCTGGAGAAGGTGATCTTCTGGTTTCTGTCCGAACGGCTGCGCACGAATCCCAACGTCATCGTGGATGCTGTGACCGAACAGCGCAAGCACGTAAGCGTGCAGGGCTTTAACCTGCTGCTGACCCACGGCACGGATATCAAGAGCATGGAAAACGCCGCCAAGCAGGCGATGCTCCTCTACAACGAGCCCATCGACTATCTGATCTGTGGTCATAAGCATCGGGAGCAGGAATATGTTTCGGGTTATACGGATCAGGGTAATTCCGTGGTAGTTCGAGTCCCCAGCATTTGCGGTATGGACGAATACGCGCAGCGGTTGGGGTACGGCGGCAAGCCTGGCGCGCTGGGCATGGTGCTGGAAAGCGGTTACGGCCGCCGCTGCATCTACCCAATTGCGCTGCACTGACAGGAGATGGTGAAATGCCGGAAGCAAAGCGATTCAAGAACCGGCGCATCGGCTCCAAAATGTGTGTCAAGTGCGGCAAGGTACTGACACTGGATCACTTTTATCTGCACCGCGACTGGGACGCGCAGTCCAACCGGGACGCATGGTGCAAGGAGTGTGCCGCCAGGAACTGCGCGAACAAAGAGGAGACGCGCAAATACTGCTGGTACAACAACCGCCGCTGGTCGGATGATTACTGGGAAATGGCTCGGAAAAAGAGTATGTACGCATAGGCCAATGACCCCGATTATCTGAGTACCACGGACGAAAACAAGCGCCGCGCAATGGAAGAGCGTCTGACCGGCAAATACTTCTTCTCTGTCATGAATCTCCAGAGCGTCTATCAGCTTTCGCCCAATATTTCCGAAGACGGTGCCTACAAGGAGTTTGATCCGGATTCGCAGGCGGGCACGACGGCCAAAGACGAAAAGGGTGCTTTTCTGGATGACGGCGAATTGATCTACAGCCGCGACTGGAATGGATTATACACCCAGCGGGAGATCGACTATCTGGACGACTACTACGCCAAGCTCGAAGAAGGCTTTGTGCTGGACAATCAGAACATTCAGGATTACGCCCGAAAAGCCGCAAAGGCGTCGCTGGACGCGGACATCAAATACAGCCGGATGCGGCACGGTCAGGCCAGCGTCGCCGAGTGGGAAAAGGCGCAGGCAATCTTCGATAACCTTTCAAAATCGGCGAACTTCGCCGCCTGCAAGCGCAAGCCCGGCGACATGGCAGGACTCGGTTCGCTGGGTGCGATTGTGGCAAAGATCGAGATGAGCGGCGAGCTGGACATGCCGGACGTATCGTTTCCGCCGGATGACATCGATAAGATCATCGATGATTTCCGGCATACCGTCGCGGCGGTCGGATAGGAGCAGGTGGTCGTATGATTCTCCATCAGATTCGAGATATTCGAAACACAAAACTGTGGGCGCGGCAGATCGCCTACTGGCGAACGCATCTGGACGTGTTTATCGAGAACTATTTCAAAATCCGCCTGAAGGACACACAGCGCGTGGTCGCCCGGCAATTCGGAAACGCCGATACCTAGATGGTGGTCAAATCCCGCGGCTACGGCAAGACGTGGTTGACGGCGCTCTGCTGCATCGCCATGGGCGTGCTCTATCCTGGCAGCCTGATTGCCGTTGTTTCCGGTACGGCGGAACAGGCAACACTGATCGTCAAAAAGATTCAGGACTATTTCATCCGCAATCCGGAGATCATGCGGGAGATCCAGTGCGACGGACATCGCCCGGTACAGCTGAGCCGCAACAAGGGTATTTGCACACTGAAAAACGGCAGCAAGATCGAGAGCTATTCCGTGGGCACCATGCGCGGCAATCGTGCCAAGATCATGGTGATCGACGAAAGTCCGGAGGTCAAGGCGGACGACCTGGACGCAGTCATCGGCCCCGTGCGCAACACCAAGCGCGATATCTGTCATCAGCGCGGCATCGCGGATTATCCCAGCAAGACGATCTCCATCACGTCCGCGTGTCTGAAGAGCAATTACTTCTACGCCATGTTCGTAAGCGCGCTGCGGGATTTCGCCAAGGGCAGCAGGGGCAGCTTTGCCTGCGCGCTGGATTATCGCAGCGCGGCGCGTGTGGGCATTACCGACATGGAGTTCTTCCGAAAGGAACAGCGCAAAATGCCCGAAGCGAAATTCGCGATGGAATACGGCAGCATCTTCGTGGGCGCGGAATCGGGCAGCATGTTCCCCTACGATTTGACGGAGGGCTGCCGGACGCTCCGTCAGGTGGAATACGCGCAGCCTTCGGGAAGCTCGTCCGATTATGTCATCGGCGTCGATCTGGCGACCTCGACAGATCGCAAGGCGGACAACGCCGTGATCTGCGTCGTCAAGCTGGCGGATATGGAGAACGGCGCGTATCTCAAAAAGCTGGTGTACTTGCGCTCCTATCACGGCAAGCGTTTGGATGCGTTGGCGGAAGAGGTCCGACGCACATTCTCACGCTTTCCGAGAACGACACGCGTTGTATTTGACCATCGCGGTCTGGGCGACGCCTTTCCACAATTTTTCGCGCAGCCGTGGATTGATCCGGAATCCGGTAAAGAGTACCCGCCGTGGACACTGGCAGACGAGCGG
>OIEN01000608.1_pt1 | contig 20567 bp, 22 predicted proteins | sample 1581741 | NCBI WGS metagenome assembly OIEN01 (sample SAMN01760944, study PRJEB22395) | human gut metagenome | reverse complement strand
ATAAATAATTAAAAATATTAAAAAATTTTATAACTTACATAAAATATTATTAGAATATATTATATTCTATACTAGGGTAGAACCTAGTATAGAAAATTGGGTTCAAAAATAAATATTTGAAACTAACACAAATTAAGCAATAGAATAATTTTTAATTTGATGGCATTTGATAACTAGAAAATAGTATCAGATGTCATTAAATTTTAAAAAATTATTAGAATGCAACAGATAAAATATACTCAAAAAACTATTTACAAAGGTTTAAATCTATGATTTCGCTTGACTGATTAACCACTATAGAGGTATCCTATATTTAGCAGAAGTCTTGCTATTAGCTGATTAGAGACTTCTTTATGGGAGAAGTAGGTGAGAAAATGTTAAAACAAAATGGTCTTAATATGTTAAGGTTTTTGAGAATACATATCAATGCTATCTATGATTATAAAAACAAAGATAGATTAAATAGGTCAGAAAACAATGGCATATTATTTTGGCTAACAGAAGAAGAACAAGAACTTGTAAAAACATTTGAAAAAGAAAATCCAAATACAAAAGTGTACCATATTATAAAAACAAATTCATTAGATTTTGGCACTGTATATGATTTGTTGTATGTAACTGATGATGAAGACTTTATAAAAAGAGCAAAAGCAGATTTGAAAGATGGTCTAGTTTTATCACATACAATAACACAATTCCCTGAAAGTGGGCTAATTTCAGTCAAGAGTGTTAATGGTGGTTTAGTAAGGCAATATTAGATAGTGTAGGTTTGCACCAGTTTAAATTCTGGGCTATTTTATAATTTTAGACAACAACTTATATATGAAGGTGTGGAATTTTGAAAAATAAGGCAGAAATTGAAAACTTATACAGAAACTATGAATCTGAAATGCAGTCTGAACTAGAAACAGAAGAAACTTCAAGATTAAGAAGGATTATTATAAAAGAAACAGATGAACTAGAATCAGAATTAACTAAAGAACAAGTAGATAAACTAGAACACATCTTTGAAACTATTAATGAAAGAAGTTTTTATTTATAGTTTTGCATTAGCAACAAGTATATTTACAGCAGGACTAAATGAAGAAAAGGAGTAATAAAAATGGCAACAATAAACAGAGCATTAAATGAAGCAAATATTAAAAAGATAGTAGAGAATTTTAATAAAGATTTTGATACAAATTTAAAGGCAGATAATGCAAAGTTTTTAATAAATTTATATAATAACTTTATTACTTTGTTAGAAACAGACACAACAATAGATAATGGTATTTTTGAAAGACTAGATACTTTAACAAAAGAGATAGATAAGACTTATAATGAGGATGAAAAACTATTATTTGCAAAGTGGACTAATACTTATGAAAGGTTAATTAGTGATGTTATTGACCAAGCCTTTGTGTATGGCTATTGCACTTCTAAAGCATTAGATATAAAAGCAACATTGAAGGGAAGTGAAAACAATGGATGATGAAGAACAAGCAATACTAGACCACTTCAATGACTTATTTGCAGTAAAAGTAAATGAACATATAAAAAGCAAGATACACATATTACAGGAAATTTATGATAGATTTGCTGGTATATTATCTTCGCCAAATAAAAGATATTTAAGGTTACAGCATAAAGATATTGATATTACAAATCAATTATTAGCAACTTTAAATGAAGAACAAAAGAAAATATTTGAAGAACATTTAACAACCATTTATAAAATGTGTGCATTAGAGGGTAAGCAACTATTCTTTTTTGGATACATTTTAACAACAATGCTTGATAAAGAGAGAAAAATGAGTAGTAACTAAAACCCACTACTCATAATCATTTTAGTAATTTTTATAAAATGTAAAACTTTGTCCAAATCACTGGTAAAAAATCAGCTTTTATGATATTATATCATTGTATAAATGTAATGATTTTTTATTGGGGGAATAATAAATGGAGCATTCAGAGAATACAAGAGTAAAGATACCTGCCCTAGTACATTTAACAAGATTAGGTTATGGGTATCTTTCTTTAAAGGATGTAAAAGAATATATACATACAAATACAAATATATTTAGAAATGTATTTAATACCAGTATAAATAGAATAAATAACACAGAATTATCTATGGAAGAAACAGATAAAATTATTACAGAATTAGAGATACAATTAAGTAATGAAGATTTAGGAAAAGCCTTTTATAATACTTTAATAAATGGGTACAATGGTCTTAAACTAATTGACTTTGAAAACATAGAAGATAATACTTTTAATGTAGTAACAGAGTTAGTATATAAAAATGGAGAAGATGAATTTAGACCTGATGTAATTCCTTTAATAAATGGTATGCCATTGTCTTTTATTGAAGTTAAAAAGCCTAATAATAGAGAAGGAATTTTAGCAGAAAGAAACAGAATAAATACTAGATTTAGTAATGAAAAATTTAGGAAATTTGTAAATATAACTCAACTATTGGTATTCTCAAATAATAATGAATATGATGAAGAGTCTATTGTACCTATACAGGGTGCTTTCTATGGTACAAGTAGTTATAATCAAGTATTCTTTAATTGCTTTAGAGAAGAAGATTCAACTATAAATAATAATATAATGCCAATAGATGAAGAACAAGAAAACAAAATACTAATAGATACTAACTATGTTTCAATAAAAGGAACAAGTGAATACAATACTAATTTAGGAATAGACACACCAACAAATAGGATTATTACTTCCCTATTTTCTAAAACAAGAATATTAAAACTATTAAAGTATGGTATTGCTTATGTAGAAAAAGTAAATAAGAATGGTATTACAGAGATTCAAAAGCACATAATGAGATACCCTCAATTATTTGCTACACTAGCAATAGAAAATAAATTAAAACAAGGTATAAGCAAAGGTATAATATGGCATACACAAGGAAGTGGAAAAACAGCATTATCATATTTTAATGTAAAGTATTTAACTGACTATTATGCTAAACAAGGAAAGATAGCAAAATTCTATTTTATAGTAGATAGATTAGATTTGTTAATACAAGCATCAGAAGAATTTAGAGCAAGAGGATTAAATGTTATAAATGTCAATTCAAAAGAAGAATTTATAAGGAATATACAAGCAACAGGAGAATCAGATAATAGTGGTGAACTTACAATAACAGTTACCAATATACAAAAATTTTCAGAAGAATCTATAACTAAACCTGCTGACTATAATGTTAGTGTGCAAAGGATTTACATTCTTGATGAGGCTCATAGAAGTTATAATCCAAAAGGCTCATTTCTAGCAAACTTAATGGCATCTGACAGAAATGCAGTTATGATAGCACTAACAGGAACACCACTTATAGGAAATGGATTTAATTCTAGGGATGTTTTTGGAGAATATATACACAAATACTATTATAATAAATCTATTGCTGATGGCTATACACTAAAACTAATAAGAGAAGGTATTGAAACAAGTTATAGAGCTCATTTAGATAGTACATTAAAAGAATTAGAAGCAGTCAAAGGTATGGCAAAATCAGAAGAAGTATATGCACACCCTAAATATGTTTCAGAACTTACAAAATACATAGTAGAAGATTTTAGAAAATCAAGAATAAGATTAGGGAACTCTAGCATTGGAGCAATGATTGTATGTGATTCTTCTAAACAAGCAAGAGGTGTATTTGAAGAGTTACAAAAGTATGAAGACCTAACCAAAGCACTAATATTATATGATGCAGATGATAAAGAAACTAGAAAACAAGAAAGAGATGACTTTAAGAAAGGCAAAATTGATATTCTAGTTGTGTATAATATGCTTTTAACTGGTTTTGATGCACCAAGATTAAAGAAATTATATCTAGGAAGAATTATAAAGGCACATAACTTATTACAAACTTTAACAAGAGTAAATAGACCATATCAAGAGTTTAGATATGGATATGTAGTTGATTTTGCAGATATTAGAAATGAGTTTGATAAAACAAACAAGGCATACTTCAATGAATTACAAGAAGAACTTGGGGATGAATTTGAAAATTATGCTAATATCTTTAAAAGTCAAGAAGAAATAGAAGAAGATATAGAAAACTTAAAAAATAAGTTATTTATATATGACACAGAGAATTTAGAGAACTTTACAAGAGAAATAAATAATCTTCCAAAAGAAGAATTATATGCTATTAGAAAGGCATTAGAGAATTACAAGACACTATATAACTTAATTAAGATGTATGGTTATGAGGACTTAACAGATAAGATAGATATTTCAAGAGTAAGTAAACTTGCCAATGAAGTAACAAACAGAATAAATATATTAAACCTTACAGATACAGTAGTTAATAGTGAGAATATGACAGAACTATTAAATGTAGCACTAGATAAGATAGATTTTAACTTTACAAAAATATCAGAAGCAGAACTTGTAATTGCTGATAAATACAGAACAACATTAGAAACTACAAGGCAAGAATTTGAAAGAAACTTTGATAAAAAAGACCCAGAGTTTGTATCTCTATTTGAAGAACTAAAGAGAATATTTACAAAGAAGAATATTGAAGAACTTACAGCAGATGAAATGCAGTCAAATATGCTAGAATTAGTTAAATTAAGAGATAAGGCTAAAATGCAAAACACAAGAAATGAAATGTTAGTTGCTAAATATGAAAATGATATTAAATTTGTTAGAATCCATAAGAGATTAAAAGAAGCAAAATTTGATAATATACAAGATTATGAATTAAATAAAATACTGCTAGAAATTAAGCACCAAATAGATGAAATGTTAGTTAAGAGCTACAAGTTAATGGATAATGTACCTTATTTCATAGGTAGCATTAAACCTGTAGTAATGAGAGTAGCAATGGCTAATGGTATAAATGTAAAAGTTGAACAAATAGATTTCATAGCAAATAATATACTAGAAGAATATGTAGAAGAAAGGAAAATGGCAGGTTAAAATGGATAATGAAGAAAGAAATATAATACAAAGAACAGAAAATCTAACAGATGAAATGAAAACTATATTAACTAATTTTGGACTTGGAGGAGCATCAAGTGAGTACAAAATTATAACAGAAGTATTTTTGTATAAGTTTATAAATGATAAGTTTTTATATGAAGTAAAACAAATAGATACAAAATTAAAACAATTAGAGAAGCCTTCAGAAGTTGAAGAAGCCCTAAATAAAATGACAGACCAAGAATATGAATTACTATTGTATGGATTAAAAGCAGATACTGCCAAACTTAAGAGAACACACTTAATATCATATTTGTTCTCACATAAAGCAGATGAGGATTTTTACCAATTATTTGATGACACATTAGTAGATATAGCAAACTACAATTTAGATATATTTTCAGTAAAAACAGGTGGAAAAGAAAAGATAAAATTATTTGAGCCACTATCTACTAATATTCCCCAAACAAACAAAAAATCAAATTTTTGTAGAGCAATTATAGATAAATTAGTAGAGAGCAGTTTTGAAGGATTATTCAAGCAAAAATATGATGCCTTTGCTGTAATATTTGAGCATTTAGTTAAAGACTATAACAAAGATTTTGGGCAATATGCAGAATATTACACACCAAATTCAATAGCAAGAATCATAGCAAGAATATTAGTAAAAGACAATGAACAAGTACAAAATGTAACTATATATGACCCTGCAAGTGGTTCAGGGACACTTTTATTGGCTTTAGCACACCAAATTGGAGAAGAAAATTGTACCATATATACCCAAGATATATCACAAAAATCAAATGACTTTATAAGATTAAACTTGATATTAAATAACCTAGTTCACTCTCTTTCAAATGTAGTGTATGGAAATACCCTAACAGAACCAGCACACTATAATGATAGTAAAACAAGGTTAGCTCAATTTGATTATGTTGTAAGTAATCCACCTTTCAAAACAGATTTTAGTAGTTATAGAGATTTTCTTGCAGACAGCAAATTTAATGACAAGTTTTTTGCAGGAGTACCTAAAATTCCAAGCAAAGATAAAAAGAAGATGGCTATATATTTAATGTTTATACAACATATATTGTACTCATTAAAGGACAATGGAAAAGGTGCAATAGTAGTTCCTACAGGTTTCTTAACAGCACAGTCTGGAATAGAAAAGAAAATTAGAGAGAAATTAATAAATGATAAAATGTTAAAAGGTGTAGTATCAATGCCATCAAACATATTTGCAACAACTGGTACTAATGTAAGTGTACTATTTATAGATAAAACAAATAAAGATGGTAAAGTTTTATTAGTGGATGCTTCTAATTTAGGTGAGAAAACAAAAGAAGGTGAAAACCAAAGAACAGTATTAAAGCAAGAAGAAATAGAAAAGATAATCAGTACATTTATCAATAATGAAGTTATAGAAGACTTTTCAGTAGAAGTTAATTATGAAGATATTAAAGAGAAAAACTACTCATTTTCAGCAGGACAATATTTTGAAGTTAAGATAGAATATATTGAATTAACTCAAGAAGAATTTAATAATAAAATGGCTACATATAAAGTAAATCTAAATAAGTATTTTAATGAGAACAAAATACTAGAAGAAGAAATCAACAAGAGTTTGGAGGAATTAAAATATGAATAGATTAAATCTTGGAAATGATTTATATATCAAAGGCAGAATTGGATGGAAAGGTTTAAGTAAAGATGAATATTTAGAAAATAGTGAATATAAAATTATAAATGCTACTGCACTAATGGATGGATATGTAGATTGGAATAATTGTGGATTTATATCAAAAGACAGATATGAAGAATCAGAAGAAATAATGCTACAAGAAAATGATATACTTATTTCAAAGGATGGAACTCTAGGGAAAATAGGATATGTAAAAAATATGGATAAAAAATGTTCTGTTGCTTCTGGAATATTTGTGGTTAGAAATACAATACCTGACAAACTTGACTTTGATTACTTATATCATATTTTGAAAAGTCATATATTCAAAGATTTCATAAGAAGAAATAAAGCAGAAGGAAGTACAATTAACCATTTATACCAGAGAGATTTAGTTAATTTTGAAATAGATTTACCAAGCATAGAAGTTCAAAGAAAAGTAGCAAATGTATTAAATTTACTTGATAATAAAATATCAAATAATAATAATACCATATCAGAACTAGAATCAATGGCTAAAACACTATATGATTATTGGTTCTTACAATATGAATTCCCAAATGAAGAAGGAAAACCATACAAGTCTAGTGGTGGCAAAATGGTATATAATGAAGAACTAAAAAGAGAAATACCTGAAAATTGGAAATGCCAAACAATTAATGATGTAGTTGATATGGTTCAAGGATATGCTTTTTCTAATAGAGACTATTCTAGTAAAGGTATCTATAAATTATATACAATAAAAAATGTTCAAGATGGAGAAATTGTTTCAAAGGTTGATAATAAAATAAAAAAGATACCTAGTAACATGTCAAATGAATGTATGCTAAAACCACTAGATATTATAATGTCTTTAACAGGAAATGTTGGTAGAGTTGGATTAGTATATGAGAACAATGCACTATTAAATCAGCGTGTGTTAAAAATAAAACCTAAAAATAATAATATTTTATATACATACTTGTTATTTAGAGATGTTAATATGAAATTAAAATTAGAAAAAATATCAACTGGAACTTCACAAAAAAATTTAAGCCCTGTTGATATGGGTAATCTAAAATGTTTAGTTCCAGATAATCAAACATTGAATAAATTTCAATTAAACAATAGAATAATACAAACAATAGTAAATTTAAAAATGGAAAATGAAGAACTTATTAACTTAAGAGACTATTTATTGCCATTATTAATGAATGGACAAGTAAGTTTCAAAAACTAATGAAAGAAAGTTCACTTATAATAAATAAGTGGGCTTTTTTGTATGTATTGGAATGTGTTTAAAATATGAGGTATAATAGATATTGGAGGTAAAGTATGTTAAGAGAAAAAGAATCATTTGCAATACTATTAGCAGATGCACAAACAGATTTAATTGTAATAGTACAAAACATATCATTAAGAAAACATATTAAATATAACAGAGCAAAACTAAAAGATGATGCAGAATATTCTTATGTGCTATATACAGGCACACAAGATAAACAATATATATTTGATATGGCTAGAAATAAGAAACTGAAAATTGTATGGAAAGATGATACAGATTTTTATATTATAGATTTCAGTAATAAAGGAGATATTGTTTGTAATCTAACAACAGATGTTACAGATACAGGAACTGTTGAGGGAACTATTGTAACACCAAACTTGAAATCAGAATTTGATAATTGCAAGAAAGTAATGCTAGTAAGTTCACAGCAACTAGATAAGGAACAACCTTATAATTATGAAGAATTTAAATTTTATATTAAGAAGTGATTTAGAAGCCTACACCAGAACTACCAGAATTGATTTCTAGGCACTTTTAATATTTAAGACAACAAGTTAGTCAGACCAAATTAGTCTGACTAAATGGGCAGACTAAAATTGGCTCTGGAAAATTCTTGGTGATCCAGTTGTTATAGATTTAAAGAATTGTATATAATAATTAGAGAGCAAACCAATTAATTGGCTATGCTCTCTTTAATTTCTCTTTTATATTTGAAATAAGTATTTTTAGCAACACCTACTAATTTTCTACAATCAGTATCAGATAATGAACCATCAAAGTCTTTACAATACTTAATTATTTGTTCTTTAACTTTTTTAGATTTTTTAGTTTCAAATGTAGCACCTTTAGGCTGACCAACTCTTTTACCATTTAATTTTGCTGTAATTAGTCCCTCACTGGTTCTTTGATGTAATCTATCTACTTCTGCTTGTGCTTTATCAAATGCAATTCTAATTTGTTCTTTTGCAAGTTCAATAGTAAATTTATTTAAAGCATCTATAATTGAATTTATTAAATCATCTGTTGCCTTATTACCTGTTTCAAGTCTAATTTTGATTTGATTTTCTAATGCTCTTTTATAAACTTCTGTATTTATATGTGGTTCTTTCAGAAAGATTAGATTTACACCTTTATTGAATAAATCTTCATATAATGAACATCCTTCTTCTTTATTCCTGCTCATCCTACTTACTTCATCAAATACAATAGTATCTTCTTTTTGGATTATTTTTAATAATTTTTCAAATTCTTTTCTTCCTTCTAATTTTGTACCTGTATAAGTTTCTTTTATCATTTTTGCTGTTGGATATTTTTCTGTAATATTTCTTACTTGCCTATCAATGCTTTGTTTTCTTGTACTAATTCTTGCTACTCCATATAACATATCTATTACCTCCAATAATATTGCATATTTTAACCTTCCTTATTCTTGCTACTTCCATTATACCTCCATTTTTACTGGATTTAAAGCTATTTTGATACTATTTTGAGTAAGGTTATTCTTGATACCATAGTCTATTGTTTAAAAAATCATTTTATAGTATAATAAAAATCAAATAAAATAATAAGTACATCAGTAATAATAGGAGGAGAAAGAATGGATGAAATTCTATTAAATGATATATTAAAAATACCAGAAAATGAAATTGGAGATTATAAAGTTAAATTTAATGTATATAATGGAGAGATTGAACCATTACTTGTAATGGCAAGAAGTTATGAAGAAATTTGTAATTGGATTGCTTGGAAGAAAGATAAGGATGATTTACCTAGAAAGAAAGTAATAGCCTTTGTTAGATATTATACTGTTAGTTCTGAACAATGGGTATTTGCTGGAATATATAAAGTAGATAAGAAAGATAACTTTGAAAATATACAGAATGGTGTTGGATATGATTTAATTCCAATGAAAGAATATCAAGGACTTTATGGCAGACTTATTGTAGAATATAAAAATACAACACAACAATTAAAAAGAAATGCAGAAAATGTTATGAATGATATTAAAGTTGTAGAAATATTAAAGAAGCCATATCAAGGAGTTGAATTTTCAAATTATAATAATATCAATTTAACATTTCAAGAATTAGAAACAATTATTAAAAACAATGTAGATGAATGGAAAAGAAAATTAGAAAATATTACAGGAATATATATGCTAACAGATAGAAGTAATAATAAAAGATATATAGGCTCTGCTTATGGACAAGAAGGAATATGGCAAAGATGGAGTTGCTATATTTACTCTCAAAATGGTGGTAATAAAGAATTATTACAATTAGAGAATGAATATATAAGAAATAATTTTAATTTTACATTGTTAGAATGGTTTACACTTGGAACAGACAAAGATTATATTATTTCAAGAGAGAGTTATTGGAAAAACACTATGCTATCTAGAGGTAAATATGGCTATAATGATAATTAATGGAAAATAGATAGTATAAGGTATTATAGAGTAGAACATATAAATTAAAAGGGGAAAATATTATGTTAGAAAATAATTATAAACCAGTTGTTACAAAAAATGAATTAATTGATATTATTTATAAGAGTTTTAAAAGTTCAATTTCTAAAAGTGATTTAGAAAAAATTATAGATAGTAACATTAAATTAGAGGACAAAGATAATAAGATTTATAGTATTACAAAAGAATATGTCCTTCTACAAGGAATTAAAGATGAAGAATTTAAATATGATAAAGAAACATTTGACCAAGTTATTATATCAAGAGAATTTAAAATTGTTTATTATTTTAAATTAGAAGATAATAAGTATATTTATTTCTATGAGAAGCCAAATATTGAAATGGATTTAGAATATTTAGAACAAATAGATTACATATTAACAAATAAATTAAACAATGGAATAAATGATGGTGAATTAAAATATAGAAAATCTAATTATATAACATATCTTAACAATTTAAGAAAAGAACAACCATTGGATGTTCAATTTAGAGAATATGATTATATTAAAATTATATGTGAAAATAACAACTTTAATGATATAGGACTTAAAGACATAAGGAAATGTATATTATTTTTAAATTATGATTTAGAAAATAGATTTCTTAATTTAGAAGAACAAATAATATTAAGGTTAATAATTCTATTAGGTACTAAAAATATATATTTGAATAATACTGAATATTACAAAGAAAAAATAACAGACTTAAATTATATTATAGAAAATATAAATGACTATATTTTATTTATTAAGGATAATATGAATAATATTAAGGAAGAAACAATTTATTCATTAAATTACCAATACTCCTTTAATTTAAAAGAATATTGCTCTAATATTTTTGTATGTTTAAAAGATAATTATAGTGTTTGGAACAGAGACACATCTCTTTATGAAAAAGTAGATAATGAGTTTATTGCCTTTTTAAGATATATTAGTTTTGATTATTATGTTTCAAACAAAAGATTTGAAGAAGCACAAAAAATCTTTGAGATGGAATTGCCATTGTTTAAATTTTTAAAAGATTCTTCTTGTAATTCAGATGTTATGATTTTGGAATTGATAGAAGTAGTTTTAAAAAAGAATTATAAATATAATGAAGAAGAAGCAGAAAAACAAGATATAATATTAGATGACATATTATCTAGCAAGGACAAAGCATTGCTTTATAATTACTTTTCTACATTAAGTATTTCCAAAACAATTAAAAGAAATATTAAAGTAATATTGAAATTTTATATAGACTGCTACTATTATTTTGTGCATTTAGGTAATGAAGAAAATGCTAATATGATATATGAATATTTACTATATTTCAAAGATGGTTATGGTATTGAAGATTTTATCTTTAAATGCAGATATGTAAAAATGCTAGAAGTTATAAATGGTAAAAAAATAGACAATGTTGATAATATTGAAGAAGTTAATATGGCAATTAATGAAGTAGAAAAAATAATAGAAGATATGAACCTTGTTAATCAGTTTGATATTGATGATGTAGAAAACAATTATAATAATATTTTATTTAGTAATTTCAAAAAAGAAAATAGAGAAAATATTAAAAAGTATATAGCTACAGGAGATATGATTATGGCAAAATGTAATACAGAAAATACTGATTTTTCAACTGTAGTTGTAGTATGGAGTAAAGCAGTTGAAACAGAAATTGATGAAAAATTATTTGCTAATGAAATAATTAGTTACAATGATAAATTAACTATTGAACAAAACTTCAGAAAAAATGATAAAGGTTTTAGATTAAAGGGTAGAAATGATATAACAGTAGGAATTTTTAATGATATGGAAAACTATACTAATGGGCAATGTCCTTTAACAAAATATTTGTATAATAATTACTTTAATAAATATTATAAATTGGATGAGGAAACATATAATAATTTATGCCAATATCTAAAAACAATTAGTAAGCCAAGAAATGAGTCAGCACATAAAGGAAAAACTATTAATAAAGATACAGCAATGGAATGTAAAGAAAAGATTTTAGCATCTGAAAAGATTTTGGAAATATTATCTAAATTAGAAAAAAGATAATAAGAAATGAGAGTAGATTACAAATGTCTATTCTCTTTTTATGTAAGATATTATTATATGGAGGATATTTATGAATCAAGGTCTTGTAAATGAAATTAAAACATTTAATAACAGTATGATACCACTAAAAGAATATTCATTTTTAGTAAGAGAATTAAGACAGAAAACAAATAATTATATAAATTTGAAAATACTAGAATTAAACAAAATGCTATATAATAAAGAAATTAGCCAAGAAGAATTTAATCAACTAGCAGTAATAACTGAATATGAAAGACAGAAATATAATAACTTAATAAATAGAAAAAAGTTCTAACAAAATTACCTGTTAGAACTTTTATAATAACTCTTTAACATCTACACCAAGCACTTCTGCAATATCAAATAGCACTTCTAGTGACATTTTCTTGCACACATTTGGTGCTTCTATTTGAGTTAAATAACTATAACTAATGCCTATTTCATTAGCAAGTTGCTCTTGTGTAAGACCTTTTTTATTTCTATATTTACTAATTTTAATTCCAATTTCCTTATATCTATTACTGTGTTTAACACTCATCTCCTATCACCACTATAAATTTTATCCTATTTGCCCTGTTTTGTACTTTCATAAATAATGAAAGTGTGCTATAATGTTTTTGTATTTAGCAAAATTTGGAGGTGGTTATATGACATCAACAATAACTACAATGGATGTGCTAGAACACATTGAAGAACTATTAGAAGATAAAGAATGGAAAAATAAGATACTAAATTATATAGAAGAAACTAAAACAATATTAAATGGAGATACATATACATTAAATCTTTTAGAAAGATTTAATTGGCTAATTGCAAGGAACAGAACCTATGAAACCAAAAGAGTTGTAGAACAAGAAAAGAATAACCTATTAGGAATCACAGAACAGATATGTAAATTAAGACCTATAAACAAAGGATATTGTAAAGTATGTAAAAACCTAAATTGCAACTTAAATGAAAAGAAGGAGAAATAAAAATGGTAGAAAAGCAAGTAGCATTAGATATATTAGAAGAAATTAAGCAGAATATACAAGAAGATGATTCTGGAACAAAGGCATTAAAAACTATTGACATATATAAGAAGAATTTAGAGGTAGCAATAAATCCTAAAATTAGAGAATTGGTAGAGAAACAAAAAGAGGCTATGGCTAAATATGGTGAAGAAGATTCAAGAACTGTAAAATTAAACAAACAAATAACCAAAGAATTAGAGAAGGTTTTTAATAATTAGATGGAGGAATTGTAGCAATGGAAGAAGTAAGATTACTTGAAGTAATAAATAGAATTAAAGTGCTTTTAGAAGGTGGACATTGGTTTGAAGCAAGAGAATATACAGATTTAGAAATAAGAAATATTACTGGAGCAACAGCAGAAGAATGTAAAAATACCAAGTATAATTTCTACCCTACCTATTGTAAATATTGTTCTAATACTAATTGTGGAGACAACCAAAATAAATAAAATGCTGTAGTTTCAACACTTTGAGACTACTTTTTATTTTTTGAAAGTTAGGGATTGACAAAGATAGCAAAATAAGCTATAATAAAAGTATGGAAAAAAATCCATACTTTCAACAAAGGAAAAATGGAGGGTGCTATATGGAGGATATAAGTCAAAGATATTATATATTTAGAAATGACTTAATTACATTTAAAGGCTATCCTGTTTCAAGGGTATCTCTTTCAGAAGAAGAAATGGCAAAACAAAAAGTATTAGGTTATGACATTGTTAAAGTTGCAGGATGGAAAAATATAAAAAACTACCAAAGAAATCATACTATAAGTGGTAATTGTGACACAATAAAAATTGCACATAGTTCTCATCCTAATCCTAATTTTATTAAAAAGAATGATATTATTCTATCTGTAAATCAACAAGATAAGGATTGTATTGCAATGACATATATAGATACTGAACCACCTAAAAATATTATTCTTAATGAAACAGCAATAGTAGTTAGAGCAAAAGAAAATAGTGATGTAGATATGGATTATATTTATATTATGTTACAAACAGCACCAATACAAAATGCTTTATTAAAATTGATAAATGACAAAGGTAAAGCAACTCCAAAATTAAGTAAAGAAATGCTAAATATGATTCACATTATAAAATTAACTGAAGAAGAAAGAACAAAAATTATTGAAGAACACAGAAGAATACAAGAAGAAACAATAAGATTTCAAAACACAATAGATAAGTTACAAACAACAGATGAAAACAAGATGGGTATGATATGGGTTCAATCAGAGAACTAAAGAATAGAAAGAATAAAAACTAATTCAATAAGTAAGGTATCAATAGCAGTAGTAATACTGTTTATAGATATAAAAAATAGCAATGGTTACTGTCTGGAAAACTACAACCTTTGCTATCTCTTAACACAACTAAAATATAAGACTATTTTATATAGCCTTTTATTTCAACTGCTATTATTATTATACACCTCCAGTTCAAAGTTGTAAATATGTTGAGAGAAAAAACTTTAATTAAGGAAGGTGGTCAAAATGTTTAAAAAATTTGATGAGTTAATAACACTCTAATAATTGCACAAAAGATAAAAAACTACACAAAAGTTTAAAAGTGTGGGTTAAAAAAAAATTTGAAAAGGAGTGAAAAAGAATGAAGACATTTGAAAGTCTTAAATTAACAGTACAAAATATAACAGGAGATATTAGAATGAATATAGTATCACCTAAAAACATTACAGAGATAAAAAAAGAATTAAAAAGGATAGATGTAGGAAAAAAAGCACAATACAGAGTTGTTAGAGGAGAATGGAATGGTATAAATATAGGTACACCAAACTATTTCCAAGAATTATCAACAATAGATGAAATTATAAAAGGGGTAAAAGAAATAGAAAAAGACATGAAGAAATTTGAAAATATTAGTCATGAAGATTTATGTGACTTTTTATTCTCAAATGTGGATGAAGAAGAATATAGGCAATTAGTAGAAGAGACAATTGATTATGATGACTATATGTATGACTTATCTATTGAAGAGGTATGGGATTATTTAAACTGGGAAGATAAACAATTACTAGCAGAATCTTATATTGATTTTGAAGAATTAGTTAGAGAAGAAACAAATAATTCAGAAATAGTTCAATGCTTATTTGATAATACAAATTTCACAATAAAAGAAATAATTGACAAAATACAAAAAGGAGATACAGAAGATGAAGCAGAATAATGAACAACTAACAATAGAAAAGCAAGGAATAGCAGTATTAAGTATAAATGACAAAATACAGCAATTATTAAGTAAACACAAGATAACTACACTTAAGAAGTTGAGTCAGCAGAAATGGAGAGACCTTATAAATTTAGGTCTCTCTAAAGAAGAAGCCAAAAAGGTTGAAATTGAATTACAACTGCAGGGATTAGATATAAAGAGAGATTTATAATATAGGAGGAATTAAAAATGAAAACATTAAAAGTAGCAGGAAAAAGTGATGTAAATAAGATGGCATCAATGGTAGCACATTTGATACAAGAAGGGGAAGATGTAGAATTACAAGCTGTAGGAGCAGCTGCAGTAAGTCAAGCAGTAAAATCAATAGCAATAGCAAGAGGTTTTGTAGCAACAACATCTGGTATAAGTTTATTATGTATTCCTACATTTACTGAAGTAGAAATAGAAGGAGCAACAAGAACAGCAATTAAATTGATTATAATAAAGGAGGTCTAGGTATGAAAACATGGCAAAGAGGAAGAAAACCAGCATCACCAGAGCAATTATTAGAATCAAAAGAAAGGCAAAAGCAAAGGGTTAAAATAGCCAATATGATAGCAAGAGAAACAAATCTTGAAAAAAAGTGTTGTATCTGTGGAAAGAAAGATGCAGAAATATTACACAATGCAGAGAATCCATATTTTATAACATTCTTATGTAGGCAGTGTAGAAAAAATAAAGATAATATAGAAGAGGCTAAATTACATAGATTTGACCTAGAAGAATATAGGAAAGAACAAGTAGCAAATAGAGATAGTAGTTACTATTTAAATACAAAGAAATTATCATCAGAAGAAGTAAAAGATATAATATATGGTTATATAGCACCAAGTAATACACTAACTATTGGAGCATATGCAAGGAAATTAGGAATAAGTAGGTATCAATTTAATCAGATAATAAAAAGGTATGATGAGTATTTTCCAAACAGCAAAATAGAAGAAAGAATAGGAATCCATAATAAATTTATTGATAACTTTGTAAATAAATATTCTGATTATCCAAAAGAAATGAATCATCTAGGAGATAAAAGAAATATAGTTGGGGGAAAAATTAAAAAATACAGAATTGCAAAGAATCTTACAGGAGAAGAACTTAGAAAAAGACTTTATGTACAAGGTATTAAAATGTCACATAATGCAATAGCAAGAATAGAAGAAAATAAAAGAGGAATTAATGATATTGAATTAGATGCTATTGCTAAAATACTAAATATTACTATATCAGATTTATTTGAAGCAAAATAAATTTACAAGAAAAGTGTTTATAATACTTAAATTTAAATTCAATAAGGAGGGCTACTATGCAAGAAACAAATGAGTTAGAAGGAATCTTCAAGAATGGCTATGGATATATTCCAAAAGCAGTTATGAAAAGTAAGAATATATCCATTAAAGCTAAAGCAGTATATGCCTATATATGTTGCTATGCAGGAAAAGAGGGTAAAGCATTTCCAGGGAGAGAATTAATGTGCTATGACCTACAAATTGCACAAGATAGTTTAAATAAATATATCAAGGAATTAGTTAATAATGGATTTATATTTAAACAACACCAGAGAACTGAAGGAAACAAATTTGATAATAATATTTATACCATAAATTATAATGTGGATTTTAAAGAGCCATTACCTAAAAATGTAGTAATGGAAAATGATAAAAATGACAAAAACCCATCACATGAAAATTCTGTGATGGAAGTTTCAGATAACAACAATATTGTTAATGGTAAATTAGCATCTAATAATAACAATACTAATAATAACAGTAATAATAATAACAATGTTAGTAATAATAACAGAGAGGATAAAAACTCTCTACAAGACTTTAAATCTATTATTTCTAAATATATTAATGATATAGATATTATTAATTTAATTAGTAATTATATAGATTTTAGAAAAACTACTTCAAATCCATTTACAAATGAAAATCAAATTAAAGCATTTATAGATATACTAAATAATCTTAAAACTAAACAGTCAAAAATAGATTGCCTAAATCATGCTTTAGCAGGGAATTATATGAATATTTTTCCAGAAAGATTTAAAGAAGATGATGAATTTAGATTCAAAATGCAAAAAAGATTATCTATATGGGATGATATACCAGAAGGTTTGGACTAACACAGATGATAATTTAGAAGATGGATTTGAGGGATGGTAAGTCTAATAAGTAGATTAGTCTAAATAAAATATAAAAAGAACAAAATTAGAAAAATAAACATGTGTAAATAGTATTTACAAAAAAGGTCTTAAGAGGTAGAATGTGACTGCATTTTAGGACTTTGAGCATCTAGGAAAGAGGGTATTAAATATGAATATTGCAGTAGCATATTGTAGAGTATCAACTAAAAAGCAAGAGGAGGCATTAAAAGACCACCAAGAGCAATGGGAAGAAATATTTGTAGATGAGGGATATGAGTTTGCAAATACTGGGATATTCTACAGAAAAGATGGTTATAAAGAGTTTAAGAAAGGCTTATATATTGATGAGGGAATAAGTGCAAAAGAATATAAGAAACACAGAAAAGCCTTTCAGCAGATGATAGAAGATGCCATGCTAGGAAAGTTTAAACAAATCTTTGTAGAGGATACAACAAGATTTGCTAGAAATGTTGAAGATGGTATGAAAATAATAAAAGATTTAAGGGAGCATAATGTAAATGTATATTTTAGAAAAGAAAAACTGAACTCAATAGAAGTAAAAAATGATATGGTATTAGGTGTATTATTTTCAGTTGCAGAAAATGAAATAATAACAGATTCAAGAAGATTAAAGTGGAAGATGGAGAGATTACACAAGGCAGGAAAATGGACATCACCTGCACCTTATGGATATAGTGTTAAAAATGGTATTTTAACTAAAAGGGATGATGAAGTACCAAGAGTTGATTTGATATTCTATTTATATACCCAAAGATTATTAGGGATGAGGAATATAGCAAATTATTTAAATCATAGTGGAAGTAGAACAAGAAAGAACAAACTTTGGAAATCATCTAAAATTAGATATATATTAAATAATCAAATATATATAGGCAAAATGATAAATCATAAAACAGAATCTGTAGATATAACAAGAGGAACAACAAGAAAAATTCCAGAAAGTGAACATATTGTAGTATATAATGAAGAATTAAGGATTATAGATGATGAGACTTGGAAAAAGAAAGATTTGATTTTAGGGCAGAGAAATGAAAAATTAAAAAATAGAGAAGGTTATTCAAGTAAACATTTATTATCAACATTACTATACTGTGAACAATGTGGTTCTACATATATGAGAGTTAAGAAAAAAAGAGCTAAGAATGATACAGGTAAAAAGGTTGAAAGAGGATATGAGTGGACTTGTTTAGGTCATAATCATTATGGAGAAATTAAATGTAAAGGCAGATATGGATTACAAGAAGATGAACTCATAGATTTTATAAAAAAGGAACTAAAATTAGAGCAGAAAAGAGATAATAAGTATTTATTAGATAAATACCTAGAAAAGAAAAGAGAAGAATTGTCAAAAATAAATATTGAAGAACTAAAATTAGAAAAAGGTAATATGCAGAGACAAATTATAGATTTAAGAACAGAGAAAGGTAAAAATATAATAAGTCAAGAAACCTATGAAGAACAGTTAGAAATAATTAATAAAAGAATAGATGAGATAAGAATAACAGAAAGCCACTATAACAATATAAAAATAGACATAGAAAGAGCTGAAACAAGATATAAAAGTAGGTGTGATTTATTAAATAATTTAAATTTTAATAAATTAGACAATGCTGAATTAAGACAAATATTTAATAAAATAAAGGTAGTAGGGGAATATGAGAATGGCTATAAAAAAATATATTTGCATTTCTGCTACAATGTATTAGATGAAACTCAAACAGAATTATTAAGAGAAGACATAGGGGATGAAAGTTCTATAATGGAATATTATAAACCATATAAAACAGAGAAAATAAGAAAAAGTACAAAGACTAGATATTTTAATGATAAATAAGAATAGGAAGGTGGAGTAAAATCCACTTTTTTATTATTATAAACTGGGTTCAAAACAGATAAAATTACTGATTTATTCTGGGATAAAATAAAGAAAAATAGAAAAATAAAAAAAGCAATTTACTTAGATGAAGTTTGGAGACTAATTGGAATAACTTCAAACAAAGAAGTTGCATCATTTGTTTATAAAATATTTAAAACAATTAGAAAATTTGGTGGTAGTAGTGTAGCAATAACACAAGATATATCTGATTTATTTAGTTTAGAAAATGGAACATACGGGAAAAGCATTATAAATAATTCAAGCAATAAAGTATTTTTTTCATTAGAAGAAGAAAACATATCAATTTTAAGTGAATTTACAAAACTATCGGAAAAAGAAAAAATTGAAATAAGGTCTTTAAAAAGAGGAGAATGTTTGCTTTTTGCTGGAAATGAACACATTTTAACGAAAATAGAAGCTGGAGAATATGAAGAAGAAATTATAAATAATTAAACTTAAAAAAGAAAGAGATGGAAAATTATGGAAATAATAACTGCGCTTGGAAATGAAACAATGGCCAATAAAATAAGAGATCAGTGCCAAGACATAATCTTTAATAGCGATATACAATATCAAGAAGCTGTAATAGATGTATTAGAAAAAAACAGCAAAATTGATTTACTTATTCTTAGTAGCATCATACCAGGAGAATTAAATATTTATGAATTTATTAACCTAATTAAATATAAAAATCCAAATTTAGAGATAATAATTATTTTAGAAAAAGAAAATAATAAATTAATTAATTTTTTAGTTACAAAAGGAATAAATAAAATATATTATAATAACAAAAATAATATTAACGAAATAATTCAAAAAATAAATGAAATAAATAATAAAAAAATAATTGATA
>OIEN01000597.1_pt1 | contig 20881 bp, 20 predicted proteins | sample 1581741 | NCBI WGS metagenome assembly OIEN01 (sample SAMN01760944, study PRJEB22395) | human gut metagenome | reverse complement strand
ATTTTCTTCATATTATCTGTTTCATCTATTACTTCTTCTATATTACTTTTATCTATCTTTTTATTACCAAACATAAACAATTTCTTTAATGAAGAACCAATTGTCAAAGATAAATTATTTAAACTATTCATTGTAGCATTATTGGCTTTTTCTAACATTTCCTTAGAATAAGTTAACTCCTTAATAGTCTTAATATCCGGATTTTCTATAGTAAAATACATAAGCATAACAATAAAAGCCTCAAGGGATGTAATAAGTTGAATCCATGGAGTATTATATTGTACTATCATTACCACTGTCCCAAGAAACATATATAAAAGAAGTGGAGCATATTTCTTATCTATAATTCTTCTAATATTTTTAAATAAACAAATATTATTTAGAATAATTAATACAGCCGAGATTAAATAAACAAAATATACAGCATAACCATAAGAATACATCTGACCAATAGTAGAATGGAAATTTAAAGGAAGCATAAATATCACTACTGATAAAGACAATATTACTACCACAATAATTTGCATAACATTTTTATATGTTTTTTCAATTGTTTGTTTATCCTTAGAAGATATGATAAAAACATATAAAGTAAATAATGTCATCCATGTAACTAAATATACCAAATATAATTTAGATATTAGTATTGTTATTATGTTACTAGTTCCTATTCCTATCATTAACATGTATAAAAACAAATGAATAATAATTCCAATTAAACTAGTCATCATAATCATTTTAAATATTTTATTGTCTAAAGTTGGCATTTTTTCTTTAGAGTAATAAACAATTACTAGTAATATTATATATAATAAACTACCAATCGTGAGTAACACTCCTGCTCCCATTTTTATTCTCCTTTAATATTATTATTTTTTTAATATTTTAGTATAAACTTTATTCTTAATATTATTTTCTATCGTAACATGATCTATCTTATCTCCAGATAAATAAGGTACATCATCTAATTTATAATAATTATGTGGCCAAGCATAAGGTGGTAAAGTATCTTTACATATTTGATTCAATTTAGCAAGTACCTCTTGTTCATTTATACCACTCTTAAGTTTCAAACAGGCTACTGGAACTTCAACGAACTCAGGATCCGCTTCCTTTTCAACTACTACTTTCTCAAGTTCATCTAATTTTGATAATTCTTCTTCAATATCGTTTGGATTTATAGACATACCTCTTCTTAAAATTAATCTGCCATATCTTCCTATAATAAATAATTCGCCATCTTCATCCATATATCCTTTGTCTTCAGTATGATACCATATCTTACCATCTTTATGTAATTTTAATGCTTTTTTAGTTTTTTCTTCATTGTTATAATATCCTAACATAACTGTAGGCCCTGAAATACATACTTCACCCTCACCTTTTTCTAAGTATGACAATTCCTCATCAGTGCCTTTTTTAAATATTGAAACATCACTTAATATTAAAGGAATACCAACACTTCCCATCTTATGACAAGTATCTGTTTGAACCGATGCAGCAGATGCTGTTTCACTAGCACCATATCCATTGTTAAGAATTGCTTTTGAACCATGAGTACGAAAATATTCATGAACTTTTAAAGTATCTTCAGCATTTATTCCAGCACCTCCACACCCAGCATTTTTAAAAAATGAAATATCTGCATCCTTGCTTACTGGATCTGACATTAATCTTACATAATACTTAGGTACTCCATTAATATGCTGTGGTTTATATTCCATAAATACTTTAGGAAATATTGTAGCATCAAATTTTGCAATTAACACAGTCTCTAAGCCAAGACTAAGTGGTACACATATTGAATTACAAATACCATATGGGAAGAATGGTGGAATAACACTCATAAACTTTTCTCCATGTTCCATTTTCACACCCATTAAAGAATATTCAATCATCATCGAAACAAAATTTTTATTTGATAACATAATGGCCTTAGGATTACCAGTTGTTCCACTGGTATAAACTTTAGCACATACATCATTTTCTTCATGCGTGGCTGTTGGTCTATAATAACCGGTTATTTTTTCATTCAAAAGTTTATCTCCATCAATTAAATCCCCACGACATTTAATAGTAGGTAAACCTAATTTTAACTTTGCTTTTGTTTTTAGTTTTAACATATTATTTGGCATAGAATTAGCAAATGTAAACTCAATAACATTATCAATAAAAGTATCATTTATTACCTCATTTATTTGATTTGAGAAAATATCTCCTGTAATCAAATACTTCGCATTCGTTGTTTTTAAATGCTCTCTTAATCTTACTATTCCATTAGCAGGATTAATCATACAAGGAACTGCCCCGATTTTATTTAATGCCAAAAATGAATAAACCAATTCCGGAGTAGATAACATGCATATTGGCACATCTTCGCCCTTTTTAATACCTAATTTACTATATTGATAAGCAAGTTTACTAACTTTATCAAACATACTAGCATATGTAATACGATTATGATAATAGTTCAATGCATAATTCTGTAAATTATTTTTATTATTATCATAAATAAATTCATAAAGTGATAAATCAGGTACTTTAATATCTTCTGGCAAAACATCATAATATTTTAACCATGGTCTATCTATCGATGCAAAACCAGTTATTTTTTTACTACCCTCTCTATCTAGTACATATTGTACTGAAGAATTGTTGTTATTTTCCATAATATCCCCCCAGAGTTTTTTTTACTGCAAGGTAATTATAACATACTTTTGCCTGATTTTACAAGAAAAATGAAAAAATGGTAATCTTTTTCTATTTTCTTAGTTGCAAAAGATGGAATTTCATAATACAAATTTTTAGAGTAGAAATTACTCCTACAATGTAATATAATAATTAACTTGATGATGCTTATTCTTATTTGTAAAGGAGTTTGAGTATTATGAAGAATAAACATTTATCTTTTAATGATAGATTAGAAATAGAAAAATGATTAACAAATAATTTATCTTTTAAAAAAAATTGCAAGCAATATTGAAATTCATATTATAATTCCAAATATTATCATTGCAAGTATTTTTAATTTGTCTTACATATCATTCTCCTACCAATTACAGGAATATCCTTATTTTATAAATTATTATTACTTTTTATTTCATTAACTAAATCTTTAATTGTATATTTAATATTTCTTGTTTGGTAATCTAAATCCTTTTTTGCTTTAGCATTTGTAAAGTTAGCATTGGCCTTTAATGTATACAATGAATATTTAGTAAATAATGGTGTTTTTTTTCTAAGTCTATAATATAATTCAAATAAAGGAGCAATATTTTTAACCATATTTATTGAAACAACTTTTGTTATTGGTTTTGTAACACCATACTCGCATACTAAATCAGCTATTTTTTTTATGGTTACATATTCACCTGATAAAATATATCCTTCTCCTTTTTTACCTTTAGTACAAGCATTAATAATGCCTTTAGCGACATCTCTTACATCGACAAAGTCATATCCACCTTCAGTTACCGAAGGAACTTTTTCATTTAAGATATTTTTTATTAAAACTGTCATATTAGTATTGGTAAAATCATTTACCCCTAGAAGTCCTGACGGAAAGACAACACAAGCATTTAAATTATTGTTTTTAACTTCATTAAACACATACTTTGTCGTCTCAGCTTTAGTCTTTGCATATAAACCAACAATTTTATCTGGATCAAAACTTGCATTTTCATCCATTACCTCATGATTTGGTTTTTCTTCTATTGCATGTACACTACTAACATAAATTAGTTTAGCTTTTATTTCTTTGGTTTTTTGAACGATATTTTTAGTTCCTTGTACATTAACTTGATATACCCTTTCATTATATTTACTATCAAGGTATACTATTGAAGCACAATGAATAACGTAAATATTTGCTTTTTCTTTAATATTTTGATCTATATTAAATATATCCTCTAATGTTTCTAACTTTGTTACATCACCATAAAATTTTTCACATTTAAGCCCTTTTAGAGCATCTGTTTTATCATTAGGCAAAATTAATGCTCTTATTTCGTTCATATTATCTTTTTCAAGTAATCTTACAATATTGTTTCCAAGAAAGCCATTAGCTCCTGTTATTATATAAATATTTTTCATATAGTTCACCACTATTTCCTTATAAATTTTTCTTTTCCTTGTTTACATTTAGGACACACAAAGTTTTCTGGAAGATTTTCTCCATCATATATATATCCACACAATGTGCATACCCAAAAAGTTTTATTATTCTTAGTTGTTATTTTAATTAATTCTTCTTTATGTTCTTGATAATAATGATATGTCATAACTTCATCATCACTAGTTATATTGCCTTCAAACATTTGGCCAAAGAATACAGTATGTGTTTCATTTTCAACAAAGCCCTCCACATCACATATTAAATAACCTAAAGTGAGAGTGTAAAAAATTTTGTGTAAAGTTACCAATCCATGGTAATAAAGATATTTGAGATTGATTATATCAGTCTCTTTTTGTTGACAAGTTCATTGTGTTTCAAACTAATCTCTATAAAATATTATTTTAAATTTTTATTGTTAAATCTCGCATCCATTATCGGCATCTACTTCACGTGATTTTTTCAATTCTTTTACGAACTCAATTCTAAGTTTTATCTGATCAACTATTTTATTTATTCTTTCTTTTGATAATAATTTATCCATTGAAAGAATAGTTTTAACTTCATTTGGAAAATCTTCTAATTTAGATATATCAAGCCATTCCAATTTTTTTACTAAACTAAGTTGTTTTTTTTCATATTCTTCAAATGGTTTTGTTAAAAAGAATTCTCCAACATACATATCATTTTCATCATACCATAGGGAACAACCATTATCAATTATTGGGGCGACGTCAATAAATTTAAGTGTGTTAACATCCCTAATTACTCCAAAGTTATTAAAATGCCTATCTTTATTTGCGATTATATAATCACATACTATCATTTTATCGGTTAAAGTTTCGGCATCTTTAATACCCAAATTATTAAGGCATCGTATATAGTGAGTATATTTATCTTCATCATCTAAAAATTCATAATATTCATTAATTTTCCATGCTGGTACTAATTCTGTATCTTTTGTAATAAAATTTTTACATTTTGATATTGCTTTATCATCATCAAAAATAACACTATATTCTACATATTCGTCTTTATTTAATAATCTTTCATAAAGTTTTGTAGCAATAAGTTCATTAAATGGTTCTTGATTATAAATTTTACTCCCAGCTTTTAATAAGTATCTTTCCCCATCTATAATTTTCCATCTTTTTTCATAATTACCATTGCTTGTCATATCTGGAGTGTTCAAATTTAAATTTAATGCTGTTTTACCCCCATTAAATAAAATCTTTCCTATATCTTCTGAAAACTCATTATCAAAGAAATTAATACTTTCCCAAGATATTTCTTCATTCACACCTTTAACCCAGTATTGGTCAGATAGTGATAAACAGTATGCTTTCGCATCTAGTAAATCAAAGTTATCTTTATCATAAACATTGCTATTATGTAATAATTCCTTTAATCCTTTTCTTGATGCTGGCATTTGTCTATTTTTCCACCATTTATTAAATTCTACTTTATCTATTTCATTGATTTTTATTAAGCCAAAAGGTGCATAATCTTCATTTTCAGGATAGTTTCGTTCAAAGTTTACTATAAAGTGTTCTTCTTCATCATAAACAAAATCAAATACTTTTTTATTCTTGTTCATTAGTGTAAATTTTTTCACATTTTCACCTCTTTCTTAATAAATTATCTATTAATATTATATCACATTTTACTTGATTTTCCTACTAATTTCGGTTAATTTATACATATACATTTGCAATGAAATTATGTGAAAAAGAGCGTTTTTGCTTAAAAAATTATCATTTTGAATAATTTTACATAATTTTATTTACGCTTTGATTTTGTTTTTGTTATTAAACAATGACATAATTATTGCTCCAAAACTATTACCAAAAATCATAAACAACATTGATATTGCAGATTTAAATGACCAAGCTTTTGCTAATGAAATATAGTACATATTAGCAATACAATGTTCAAATCCACACAAAATAAATACAACCACACATATAAATATAGATAAATATTTTATTATAGAGTCTTCTTCTTTTTTAAAATTATTAACAGCTATATACATAAGAATTCCACAAAATACGGATAATATGAATATACTTAAATAATTATCACTAATTTTAATTATAACCATTTCTCTTGCTCTAATACTTATATTAAAAATTATTGTATTTAGTATCAATAATGCTGTAATGATTGTTCCTAATAAATTACCTAACAAAGTAAATATAAGAGTTTTTAAATATCCTAATTTATTTTCTAGTATATCACCTATCATTTTATTCCCTTTAAATAAATCTTTCCCAATGTTCTTTTGCCGATTTTGATACACAATTATAATATTTATGGAGTTGATCATTTATTAATTTTGCTTTTTTATTTATTGGAGTACCATCATTGTAATATGGTCTTTTTGTTGTTCTACTCATCATATCAGAAAACAAAACTGCTCTATCCTCTAAATAATTTGTTTTTCCATATGTTGATAAGAAGTAAGCATTATCTACGCTTGTAAAAAAATAAACATACTCATTACTTGTATCTCCATATGTAAAACCTTCTGGATTATATAATTTCATTATTTCTGCTAAATTTAATGTTGGATCTTTTTGTCTCATATAAATATCTATATAGTGCATTAACTCATGGTGAAGGGTATATTCAAACAAATTAGTACCAGCTGTTCCAATAGTTACTGTAATATTACTTTGATTCCTTCCATCTGTCATCCCAGAATGACCACCATCTATTTTATTTACTATATATATTCTAAGAGATACATTATTATCTTTCATTTCTTTAAAGAAACCATTTGGGTATTTTTTTAATGTAGATTCAACTTCTTTCAAATATTTATTTATCTCATTATCATCATATAGTTTTTCAGTATTTATAGATCCACCAATTAAGTAATTTCCATTCTCATCCTTATATACGATTTTAACTAAATATTTATTTTCTAATTTTTTTCTATATTCATCATTTATATCAGCTTGTGTTTTTGGTTCGGGTTTAGGTTCTGGTATTGGTTCTGGCTCTTTTGGAGGATTAGGTTTATTTTCCTCTGGTTTTGTTGTTCCACCATTTTGACCATTACTTTCATTATTTTTTTCTTTATTATTAGTATTGTTATTTTTATTTACATTATTATTTTGGTTTGAATTATTCTTATTGTTATTATTTGTATTATCTTTTTTATTTGATTCTTCTTTTTCAAGTTGTTCTTTACTTATTTCTTTTTTAATATAATCTATTTTAAATCTATCTAAATCTGATATTTTAACTCTTTCTTCTTTTAAAGCTGTTGTAATATTTTCACTAAAATGATCTGGACTATAATTTACTTTTATGTGTTCACTTTTCAAACAACTTAAAAAATAAATATATTCATCATCCCTGTATATTTCCTCTAGGGCTTCAGCACATATAAAATCTTTAATATTCTTACTTTCGTCTATTATTTCAAAAGTTGTTTCTTTTAAAGGACAAGAATATTTTTCCCATTTTAAAACTGTTTTTCTTTTTTTACCTATACAATTATAGGTATATGTAATTAGTCCTTTATCTTTATAATAAAGTGTCCTTCCATCAAAGTGTTCCCTTATCTTTAATACTGGACTATTTTGAAATATGAGTGCTTGTGATATATCAATAATTATTAAGATAATTATAGAAAATACTGCTATTAATATATATTTTTTATACTTATTCCACATATTTACACCCTATCTAAATAAATATCCTTTGTTTTATTTCATCCATTAATTTTCTATTATAAGAAATTATAAATAGAATTAATCCTATAATTGTTATTGGTAATATAGCATATATTGACCAATTAATAATAATTTTCTCATATTTAAACATATCAACACACATCTCTATTGTTAAAAGAATTACTGATATAAATGAGAATGCAACAGAAAATCTTCTTAATAAATTATATCTTTTCTTACTTAATACAAATGCACAAAGTACGATATAAAACCAAATTATAAATATAAATGGACAAACTAAATAATAAAACCAATGTAATCCATTATTTAAATATGCTATTACATATATTAATGTTTCAGTTGCGAATAAATCAATTATTAATGGAATGAATTTATTTTTAAATAATATAAATGATAGTTTAGAATCCAAAAACAAAATAGATACAATTACATAAATACTCCATGTAATATTACCTGTAAATATCAAATCACATAAAACTGTAATAATAGCTGCACATATTAATACAACTGTTATTAACTCGCATAAGTATTTTTTATTTATTTCTTTATGTTTTTCAACTACTTGACTATATGCCGGAGTAAACTTATCTTTTAAATTATTTGGATTTATTACTTTTGTATTACACAAAGGACAAATTTTTTCAGACTGTTTTAACTTAACTCCACAATTAACACAATAACTCATCATAACCTCCTATTACTTTCTATTAAAACTGGTACTCCCATTTCAACTAAGGTAGTAAATAATATTCGTTCAAATTCAGCTTCTTTTATTTTTCTAGTTATAGTTATATATAAATTACCATTATATCCAACCATTGCTGATGATGCGGGCTTTCCTCTTGATTTTCCTATTGCATTTCCCATTTCTAAAACATATTTTTCTACTTCTTTTGGTAATACAATATTACCCAAATTAGATAAGGTATTAGAACAATATCTATCCCCCATCATTTTTTCGGTAAATGACATTATATGCTTTTTTATAAACATTGGTAATAATCTTATAAAATAATTTCTTGCTATTTTTACATTAGCACTTATTTTAGCATTTAACAATTTTTCAGTCAAGTTAAGTTCCAAAGTGTTTTTAACTATCTTTATTATTTCTTCTAAAGAGTAATTACCATATATAGTATCTATTCCAACATTTACATAAGAAGAAAAATTTCTCATTGTATTACTTTTATAATAATTTCTTAAATTAACTGGTATTGATATTTTTACTTCCTTATTTTTCTTTTTATGTTCTCTATTATATAATTCTTGTATAGATAGAATGTATAATGATGCTAATAAACAGGTTATAGTGCAGTTATACTTTTTAGTTATTTTTTTAAGATCATCTATCTTAATAATACCAGTAATAACATTTAAATCATTATTACTAATAAGAGTTCCTTTATAATGGTATGCTGGTTTTTCATGCACTAACTTTCCAACTTTTCTAGCATACTTTTTAAAGTCATCACTATATTCTCCCTTACTAACTATTTCATTTGGATTTAAAACATAATTATTATATGTAATTTTTGTATTATATTTTAGTTTAATATATTCTCCTACTAAAGTAGATATAAATATAATTGCCCCAGTTCCATCAGTTAATGCGTGAAAAAATTCAACTGCAATTCTATTTTTATAATATCTAACTCTAAATAAATAATTTCTATGATTTTTAAACTTCATTCTAAACATAGGATTATTATAATCTTGCTCTATTATGGGGTTATCTTTTATTCTTTTAAAATAACACCAAAAAAGTCCTTGCTTTAACTTATACTTAAATGTTGGAAATCTATCTATTACATTGTTTAATGCATTTTGTAAAACATCTTTGTCTATTTTATCTTTTAAAGTCATACTAACACGAAACATAGCAGCATATTTTCTTGATAATGTTGACGGATAAATAGTTGCGGCATTGTCTAGTTTTAACCAATTTGGTGTTTTTTCTTTCATTTTAAGCATCTCCCCATATTCTTACAATAAAAGAAAGCATTACTTATATAGTATCAGAAATGCTTTCTTCTTTTGTATTATTTAATTAACTTCAAATTCTACTGCTGAATGTACTATTTCAGTATCTTCGCTTGAATTTTCCTCAGTAAATGATTTAACAATTCTGTATTTTCCCTTTGTCAAAGATTCTCTAAACATTCCATCTATTTCAGTTGTAATTGTTTCCTCACCCTTAATCACATGAAGAATTGAGTTAAATGATGGTTCTTCTGTCCATTTTACTTCATACCACTTACCATCTTTTTCCATTTCTACATAAAAATCTTCTTCATACTCATAAGTTTTCTTAGTCATATTTTTGATAATCAATTTAATTTTGTTATTCATCATATTTTCTGACTTCATTTCTTCTTTTTTTATTTCCATCATTATTTTATTGTTTGTAACATTATATTTTGACATTTCACCAATAGTATAGACTTTAGATAAATACATCATTATATCTTCATATTCTTTTTTACTTAATTTGAATATTCCATTGTATGGTTGTTCAAGATAATACATATCATCTTTCATATAAATATTCATTATATTCTTTTCATCATCACCTATAATGAAAGAAATTTTTGTAAGTTTTTTAACATCTTTTGGTGTATCTGTTACACTTTTTTTCATAGACTTTTTATTTTCTATTATTTTGTATATCTTTTCTATTTCTTTTTTATCACTAATAGTAACAACCCTATTATCTTCTTTTATTAAAACTTCTTTAATTTTTCCCATTTTAGGAAGGTTAAGTTTTTTATTATTTGATAGAACATATACTACCCCACACATTATACAGGCAAGTGCTATAATAGCAATAAGTTTAATTATATCTTTTTTTTCAATTTTCATTTTATTCCTCCAATTTATTTATTTTTTTAAAAACTGTTATTTTTTCATATTCACCTAAATCAATAACATTTTTAAAACCATTTTTGTTTAATTTAATCATTGCATTGTGGCTTCTTCTTCCACTTCTACAATAAACAAAAATATATTTGTTTTTGTCAAGTTTATTAAGATTTTTTTCTAGTTCTTCTTCTGGAATATTTATTGCATCAACCAAATGACCAGAATCAAATTCTTCTTTAGTTCTAACATCTATAATAGTGTAGTTATTTTCAGTAATTATTTTTTTGATGTTTTTCTCTTTTGTATCTTTAGACCACTGCCAAACATTTCCTTTTAGTATTGCTTTAAAAGTCTTTTTGGAAATTGTGTATTGGACTAGATCCTCTGACTTTTGGTTAAGATCATATTCATATCTAACAGTGAAACCTAAACTATGTATTTCTTCAATATATATATTTTTGTTATTGCTCTTTATTTCTTCAACTTTTAATTTAACAAGTGGCTTATCATACAAATTAAGTTCTAACCTTATACATTCCTCAACAAAGAATACTAGAAATACGAATACTATTATTGTAAAAATTAGTAGTATTCTATAAATAAACTTCACATATTTCCTCCTTTCTTTTCTTGCAATATATCCTCTTGTTATATATATAATACCACATTTTTTTCCGTTTTCGGTAGATTTTTTTGTTTTTTCTTTCATTTTACAAAAAAAAAGCATTTTTTTTGCTTTTTCTTTAATTATCAGCTAATATTATTTGACCATCTTTTATTGGTATATTTGGAAAACTTGCATCAGTAAGCATTATATTTCTAAGTGGCGCTGCTGGGTTTGCTATCTCAACAGTTTGAGTTGATGTAGTCATAATAATCGATTTTACAGAATCATCAAATGTATGTCCGCCATCGCTTGTTATCTGTTTATAATATATTTCAGTACTGTCTGTTGGAGCAAACGGAACATTATTAAACACTGCATTTCCATCATGATCAGTTATTGCTTCTACTCCCGTTATAGTGCCTGTACTATCTGTTCTTATAAATTTTGCTCCTATAATTTGTACACCACTAACAGGATCACCAGTATCGGTTACATGCAAAGTCAAAGTTCCTTTCGCACTTATTGTAAAAGCATAATCATTCGTGCCTTCTATTATGGTTACATTTTTAGGATCTAGAGTAGAAGCATCATAACCACCAACTAACGCTGTTGCATTATATGTTCCATTAACCAATTCTATACTCCCTTTCCCATTAGTTATTGGGATTGTATGTCTTGCCATATTATTATTTCCCCTCCTTTTATTCTTATATTTGGATAATTGGCATCCATTAACCATATTGTAATAAGATGTTTTTTACTATTTGGATTATTACTACCAATGTTTATACAATAAGTTTCATTTTTCTTTGCAATTAAAGGCACTATAAACTTATTAGCTTTAGAAATAATGATTAATTTGTAGACTTCTCGATCACAAATAGGTATTCTAATCTTACCAATTTCTTCCGAAAAAGATTCAAAAACAACTTTATTACATTTATCTTTTAAAATGAGTTTTGCATTTGGTATATTTATACCATCACACAATTTTATATAGATATAATCTTTTTGCATACATCACCTCATCACAATATTTTTTTATATTATTATATAAAAGTATCATTCTTCTATACTCCATATTACAATAGTAGAATAATCTTCTTCTTCTAGTAAATCTTTACTTGGTTTTAGAAATAATCCCTTGTCAGTTGAGAATGTAACATTACTTACACTCACATTTCCACCACTATCAAGCGATTCATATACTAATTTTTTATTTGTTTTCAAAAGAATTTCTTCATTATCAAACTTTTTAAAAAATAATGAATCTATCAACACTTTACCATTTTCTTCTATCATTGGATTTATAAAATTTATATACAATTTCCAATTAGAACTATTAATTCTACTATCTACAACAGTTATAACTGTTTTATTTTTTTTAGATAAAATTGTTGGATTAGTAGAAGACGGAACAATGTTAAAAGGAATATTCTCTGATACTTTTAATAGTGTTAATTCACCTGCAAAAGGTGTTGTTACTTTTCGTTCAGCAAAAGAGCTGTTTAAACAAGACGTTATTTTAATTCTTGTATTATTTAAAATAGAAGAATCAATTTTTGTTTCAAATAAGCCATTTTCATCCGCAGTGGCTGTTAAACTCTTATCATTATATTCTATTTTTATGTTTGAATACGGTATAGTGTGTCCCGAAATAGTATCTGTAGTATCTATAATAGGATGAACATTTATTTTTAACATTCCTATTGTTAATATTTTTATATTCTGAAATGAAAAATTATTTATATCTGGCAATAAATTTAACTCTGTCTCTGTAAAATTATGCGATGAAATAGTAGTACTATCTTTATTTAAAACGCCAATCATTTCAACGGGATACTTTTCTTTATACCAATAAAAAGCAGGTGTATCAGCAAGGGTACAAGCAGAGGTATAATCAAGGGCATGTATCCACATATTTATTCTCGTAAATTTGAATATAAAATCAACAGGATTATTTGTATATACTACATTTGCATTTTTAGTATATATATTTACATATTTTGGATTATCTAATATAAACTTTTGATTTGTACCTTTAAAATATATATTATAGTTATCAGATGGTGTGGACATATATGTATTAAGTACTGCAATGCTTGCCCCTTCTTTAACCACAAAATCTCCAAACACATTCCACATTGGAACTCTTTGATGATCCTTTTCAATAAAAGTAAAGTTTGCCATCTCTTCAACTAGTACATTTCTGGCCCCATGCGTTGTAGTTTTAGCGAATCCATTACCAGTAGTTAAAAGAAATTCAGCACCATGTCCTACCGTTAGATCCGTTCTATTCGTACCATTCATAAATTCTCTATCTGTTGTTACACTTACTTTACTATTTGACATAATTTTAACAAAAGATGGTATAACATCATTAAAGAAAAAAACTGTATTAGTACTTGATGTGCTTGTTATTGTTGTATCGCCATCTATTATAATTCTATTGGAATCACAAACCCTTTGTGCTGCAACACTATTAGTATCTTTTACTTCTATTATAGAATCAACAATCTTAGTAGTTCCATAATAATTCTGTGAAAGTTCTATTCCACTAAAATTTATATTATTGTACTCTACAACTACATTAGAATAGTTGGGATGAGAAGGAACATAAACAACTCCATAACCATGTGAAGATATTATGTTCATATTCTTTAATATAATTCTTTTATTAGTTGTACTTGCCTTTATAACTGTTGCTTCTAAACTTAAATTATTTGTATAAGTATATTTTGTATTATTATAAGTTCCATCAATTATTAATTTATTTTTATTACCATTTATAACAAAACCACTTGTTGCTGTTATATCATTTCCTAAATAAATATAATCATAATTATTATCCTCACTTAATGCTTGTTTTAATTCATCACTTGTCATTACAATAACTGTATTATTATCTATTACTTGAATATTATCACCTTCCTTTGTAATAATTTATGATGAAAACAAAAAATGTAATAATTAATTCATACAGATTAAAGAAAAAAGAATAGTTTTCCTATTCTTAATGTATTTTTGTAACACTTAGCATTGCATTAGTACTTCCATTAAATCTCATATTAACGGTGTTTGATGCTTTAACATTTAGTGTTATAAGATCATTTGGTTGTAGAGAACAAATAGTTGAACCACTTATACTATTAATCATTTGAGCACTAAATTCACTCGTTGCACTCGTAGCAGGCACTAATATATCATTCGCTCTAACAGACATAGTTATAGAACACTCTTCATTGGTAGCTCCACATAGCAAATATGAAACTAAATAAACACCACCTTCTTTTATTTTAATAGAATTATCATCTGGATATTCTGTAAGAAATGCCGTTCCTTTTTCTAATAATGGTATTACTGTATCTATAGCTTGTGGTAAATTTATTTGAGTGTCAGTCATTGAATATCTAATTCCATAGGAAGATATAAAAGATGTTCCTGGAGGTCCAGCAGGCCCTTGTGGTCCTCTTTCTCCCATATCACCTTTTTCTCCTTTTGGTATTGAAAATGCTAGGTGATGTACCCAATTCTCAAAAGTATCCATAACAGTAGCTGGTTCTCCAGCTTCTAAAGTTTCTGTTTCATCTATAGCAATATGTTCTGTTCTTCCTATTTCTCCTGGCATTCCTCTTGGCCCAATATCGCCTTGTTCACCTTTTTCGCCCCTTGGTATTTTAAAATCCAAAACTACATCTACTGGTGTTCCAGTATTTATTACTTCTGCTTCTTCATTTGGTTCTATTGTTTCTACATTTCCAATTTGGATAGTTGATGGTCCCGGATCACCTTTTTCTCCTTTAATTCCTTGTGGTCCAATATCGCCTTTATCTCCTTTTGGTCCTTGAATTCCCTGTGGTCCAATTTTTCCTTCTATTCCCTGTATTCCTTTAGGTATTTTAAAATGCAAAATTACATCTTCTTTTGTTCCAACATTTTCTACCTTAGCATCTTCAAATGATTCTACAGTCTCTGTAAAACCAACCTCAATACTTACCGGGCCTGGTAAACCTCTTTCTCCCTGTGGACCAATATCACCTCTATCCCCCTTAACTCCTTTTGGTCCTTGCACATAGCAAAATCTATATTTATTTTGTTCTTCTTGAATTCTTTTTCTTATTTCTTCGTAATCGTTATTACAATTATTATGCACGCATATCTCCCCTTTCTTTTGCTATCAATCAGTAAAATATAATTTTTATATATTTTAATTTATGATAAAGAAAGCATAGCGTGTAGTTAATTAGTATATAAAAAATAAGCAATTAATATGCAACTGCTTATTAAAAAAGAAATATATACTTTTTCGTATTCTATTTTAGTAAGTCCTGTTTTGGTACGATAGTTTCAATTATTACTGACTTTTTCATTCTTTCTTTCCAACTTCAATAAATTTTCTACCGATTTTAGTAAATTTTTTAGCAATAATTTAAATACTTTTCTCGTTTTCAAAAAAGTTTATTGAAATCAAGAGATTTTTTTATTATTTTTTTGATATAATTACATATAGACAAAGGAGGCCATAATATGTCTTTTACGCAGGCAATAATCAAAAGAATACTTGAACTATGTGAAAAGAACCATATTACTCCAAATAAGTTATCAGAACTTTCCACTGTACCGGTAGCAACACTATTTGCGTTACTAAATGATAAAGTAGAAAATCCTAGTTCCAGAAACATATATAAAATGTGTAAGGTTTTTGGGATAACTATGGCAGAGTTTTATGATACTGATATATTTAATCAAATGAATTTTACAAAATAATTATTTATATCGCAACCAAAATGGTTGTTTTCTTTTTAAATAATTTTTTTATTTTTTTTAACATTTTCTACCGATTTCAGTAAATACTGTGATATAATTTAATTGTAGAGGAAATACGGGCATTTAAGTTATAAAGATGGATATATCAACGAAACCGCAACCTATTTTCCTCTGCATCCCACTTTATGTTTTTCATTTAATCTACACACTCCTTTCTAAAAATGAGGCAAAAATGTCTCATTTTTGTTTTTTATGTCATGTTAGACATAAAGTAGTTCCTTTTCCTTTTAAAGAATTCATAATAACTCTTCCATTATCCTTTTCTATTATTGCTTTTGCTAAAGATAATCCTATCTCATTACTATCATTATTAGAGTTTTTCCCTTTATAAAATCTTTTATTTTTATCTTGATGTAAGTGTTATTTTTATCAACTCCATCTTAATTATATATTACTAATGTTACATCTAAGTTACAAAATGATAAAAAAAAGAGAATAGTATAAGCTACAATGGTAAAGGAGGTTCATTAAATCTCTCTATTGCAACTAGCCAATATAGCCATTCTATCCTCTTAGCACTATTTTACCATACTTTTTCCGTTTTCGGTAGAAAATTATTATTTATTTACATAAAATCTCTTGATATTAGTAAATTATTATGATATATTATTAGTAATCATTACTATTAAGGAGGTAATTATGAGAAATACTACACAAAGAAATTTAATACTGGATATTATTAATAATTCATGTGAACATTTAACAGCTGAAGAAGTATATGAAATTGCTAGAAAAAGTATTTCAAATATTAGTTTAGGAACCGTATATAGAAATCTAAATATTCTAGTAGAACTTCAAAAGATAAGAAAAATTAAAACTTTTGATGGGAAAGATCATTATGACAAACTGCATATTAAACATAATCACTTTATTTGTTTAAAATGTAATAAAATATTTGATATACATGAATTATCTAATATTGAGTATAAAAATATTCCAAATGATTTTGAAATAGTAAACTATGATATTACCTACTCTGGTTATTGTAATGAATGTAAGAAAGGAAGGTAAAGATGAAAAATCTAAAAGGAACAAAAACAGAAAAAAATTTAATGGAGGCATTTGCTGGTGAATCACAAGCAAGAAATAAATATACTTATTATGCTTCTAAGGCAAGAAAGGATGGTTTTGAACAAATAGCTGCAATTTTTGAAGAAACTGCTAATAATGAAAAAGAACATGCTAAATTATGGTTTAAAGAACTTCATGGTGGCGAAGTTCCGAGTACATTAGAAAATCTTAATGATGCTGCAAGTGGTGAAAACTATGAATGGACAGATATGTATGAAAGAATGGCTAAAGAAGCAAGAGAAGAAGGATTTATAAGAATTGCTAATCTTTTTGAAGGTGTTGCTAAAATAGAAAAAGAACATGAAGAAAGATACAAAAAATTAATTAATAATATTAATAATGATTTAGTATTTTCTAGTGAAGGTGATACTATTTGGATATGTCGCAACTGTGGTCATATTGTCATTGGTAAAAAAGCACCAGAAATTTGCCCTGTTTGTTCTCACGCTAAATCATTCTTTGAAAGAAAAGCAAATAATTATTAATTCTATGTCAGTAAAAAAGTTTGCAAAAAAGCAAACTTTTTTTATATATTTTATGATTTACTCTTATTATTAACTATCTTTTTATCAAATAAGACAATAATACTTGGTAAGACAAATAATATTAATAATACTGCAATAGTTACTCCAATTGCTATTATATGGCAGATCTCTCCTATCGCTGGATCTTTAAAGACAAAACCTAATATACCAGTTATAATAATCATTATTAGTGATGACGTAAGAATTGTATGAATAGATTTATTATATGTTTCTTTTAAAGATATTCTTATACTATTTTCTTTTCTTAGCTCTCTATAATAGTTTGTAAATAATATTGCATAATCAATCGTAGCGCCCATTAAGATACTTTGTACTATAAGTAAAGATAGATAATATACTTTCATATCTAATATATTAATAATACCCATTAATATATAGACAGCACACTGAATTAGTAATACTAATATAAATGGAATAATTAGCGATTTAAAGGTAAATAAAACAACTAAAAATATTAAAACTATTGTAATAATTGTAAGTTTATTCATTTCATAATTAAAGTTATTACTCATTTCATAGTTCATAATAGAATTTCCTATAAAGTAATATTTTCCATTTAATTTATTCTTACATTCTTTGTCTAATTTATCAATAAAAGTAAATGTATTCTTTGATTCTTCTTTATATGATGTACTTATATTAATAATAGAATAGTTTTCTCCAACAAACATTTTTTTAGCTTCTTGTATCATATTATTAGCACTATTTATTTCTAGAAATAAATCATCATCAATCATATTTTTAAAGTTATTTTGATTTTGTATTATAAAATTAATAAGTTCTTCAAGTGTTAATTTAGAATCATCAGTATATTTATCTTGATAGATAGTTTTATAAATGCTAATAATGATTTCTTTATTAATATCAATATTTTGCATTTTTAAAAAATATTCTAACTCATCAGTATTATATTTCTTTCCTACTGTCGTTTTATAAGTATTTATAGTTTTAACCTTATCATCAGTAGTTAGATAATTTATAATTTCAACAATATTATCTTCATTTTTATTTTCATATAAAAGTACTATATTATTATCTCTTTTAAAAACCCTACTGATAGTATTATCTTTTGGTGTATCAAAAGTAACTATATTTGTTCCTTTTATAAAATATAAAATTATAAATAGTATTATAAAAGTTAATGATATTATATATTTGTATTTTTGACTAAATAAGGCGATTTTTTCCATATTTATATGTGGATATTTCTTATGTGTTTTATATATTAGTTTATCAAATATAAGTATAAGTGATGGTAATACTGTAAAGATACATATTAAACTAATTAATACTCCTTTAGATAAAACTATTCCTAAATCAGTTCCTATTTTAAAACTCATAAATAAAAGTGCTAAAAGTCCTACTATAGTAGTAAATGAACTACCCATAATAGATGGGAACGATTTTTTTATTGCCTTTTTCATTGAAGTTAAATTATTTTTATTATTTTCTTTTTCTTCACGGTAGCGGTTAAGCAACATTATTGAATAATCCATTGTAAGAACAAGTTGAAGGATCGCTGCGATGGAATAAGTGGTATATGACACTTCACCAAGCAAATAATTAGTTCCTAAATTAATGATAATTGCAATTCCTATTGTTATTATAAATAATATTGGTTCTATCCATGATGAACACATAATAAGTAATATTATTAGTAGTATTGAAAAAGCAAATATAATAATTGAAATAGGAACATTAGTAATATCACTATCTAATTGATATACGAGTTTATATTCTACTTTTAGATTATCAAGTTCTTTTTTAATATTTTTAATTTCGTCAGAATTAGAATTATATTTACTAGTTAAAACATATAACGTGTGATTATCCTTATTATATGTATCACTTTCATTATCATAACTGATTGTATAAATGTTTTTTATTTCTTTTAATTTATTATAAACATCTAACTTTTTATTATTATCTAAATCATCTATCATTACCCAAATAGTACTCATATTTTTAACTTCTGGTAGTTCTTTTTCTAAAATATCAATGCCTTTTTTCATAGATGAATTAGATGGTAAATATTTAGTCATATCTTGATTTATATTTACTTTACCCATAGCAAATATACTCACGCAAGTAACAAGTAACATAAATACTAAAATATAATTTCTTTTTTCTGTTATGAAATTTATTATTTTTTTCATTAATATTTCTCCTTTCTTTGACTTAAATGTCTATTTATATTATAATATACATATGTTGATTTTACAGCCATCAGTTTATAAAAACTTGTTATTAAATAAACATTAAAATAATATATGTTTATTTAATAAATGAAAGGAGTAAATTATTTATGAATATCAAAGATAATCGTCGTGTTTCAATGACTAAAAGAATTATTAAAGATACATTTATTGAAATGTTAGAAAAGAAAAATATCCAAAAGATTTATGTTAGAGAATTATGTGAAACTGCTGATATTAATAGAAGTACATTCTATAAATATTATGAATCACAATATGATTTATTAGCAGAAATGCAAAATGATTTGCTCATTCAAATAGAAGAAAAATGTGAAGATGCTGATAATATAAAAGGATTAAATAATATATTACACTATCTAAATAATAATAAAAAAATGTATAAGATTATTTTTAATGCAAATATTGATCCAACATTTCCAAAAAAATTGTTAAATCTACCTATTATTACTGAAATATTAAATAGCAAAATGTCTAGTAAAACCGAAACAAAATATAAGAAAACTTATATTCTTGAGGGTGGATATCATGTTATATTAGAATGGCTGAATAATGATTGTAAAGAGCCAGCAGAAGAGATAACGGAAGTTCTTATGAAATATATAAATCAAAATTTGAAATAGAAAAAAGTGATTATGCCCGTATTACAACATATTTTTTAACAAAAAAAGAAATCTAATTAGATAGATTCCTTATCTCATTGAAAAACTATTATTTATAGTTAATATACTATACATAAAAAGAACATCTTGATTATTAAATTTTATATAATTATTCAAAATCCTTGAAGAAACATATCTAATATCAATAACAGTAATCTTCTTATAACCATCTATTAATAAAGGAATTAAACTACTGCCATAAGAATCACGAAAAACAATTAATTCTTTATTACTATTTGAAGTAGGATTAACAATATCTATAATAGAAGATGCTCCTGATAA
>OIEN01000595.1_pt1 | contig 20971 bp, 6 predicted proteins | sample 1581741 | NCBI WGS metagenome assembly OIEN01 (sample SAMN01760944, study PRJEB22395) | human gut metagenome | reverse complement strand
TAGTATTGCTTCGCAATCTCCACCTTGACAAAAAACGCTACTAAAAGTATTATCAAACCCCTCGCCTTTCTCTAAATTTAAATCTGAACAGCCCCACAAAAAAGTGCCTGACATAAAAACATCAGGCACTTTTATAACTCTTAGTCTTGAGCAGAATATTCAATCTCTCTTTTCTTAGCCATCTCATCACTAGCCAAATACTCATCATAACTCATACGTTTATCTATAATTCCATTCGGTGTAATCTCAATAATCCTATTTGCAACTGTTTGAACAAGTTGATGGTCATGCGATGTAAATAAAATAACACCTTTAAAAGCTTCCAAACCATTATTCAAAGCAGTAATAGACTCAAGGTCTAAGTGGTTCGTTGGCTCATCAAAAATTAAAACATTTGCACCAGAAAGCATCATCTTTGCAAGCATACATCTAACCTTTTCTCCACCAGATAAAACATTAACTTTCTTAAGAGCTTCTTCGCCAGAAAACAACATCCTTCCAAGAAATCCTCTAACAAAAGTCTCCTCTTTAACTTTAGAATACTGCATAAGCCAATTAGTAATACTCAAATCACTTGCAAACTCTGAAGAATTGTCCTTAGGAAAATATGCAACAGATGTAGTAATACCAAATCTATAATCACCACTTTCTGGTGATGCGTTATCTGTTAAAATTTCAAAAAGCTCAGTTTTTGCAGCACCCATTGGACCAACAAAAGCAATCTTATCACCTTGTTGAACATTTATCGAAACATTATTAAGCATCTTCTTTCCATCAGGTGAATTCTTAGTAAGCTTCTCAACAAACAAAATCTCTTTACCAGGCTCTCTATCCATTTCAAAATTAATGTATGGATACTTTCTGTTAGATGGTTTAATCTCGTCTAGCTCAATCTTTTCTAGAAGTTTCTTACGAGAAGTAGCTTGCTTAGATTTAGAAGCATTTGCACTAAATCTTCTAATGAATTCTTGTAGCTCCTTAATCTTATCTTCTTTCTTCTTATTTGCATCTTTCATCTGTTTTAAAACAAGTTGGCTAGATTCATACCAGAAATCATAGTTACCTGTATAAACTTGAATCTTACCATAGTCAATATCTGCAATATGCGTACAAACAGTATTTAAGAAATATCTATCGTGTGAAACAACAATAACAGTATTTTCAAAATTAATAAGAAAATCTTCAAGCCATTCAATAGCCTCTAAATCAAGATAGTTAGTAGGCTCATCCAAAAGCAAAACATCAGGATTACCAAAAAGAGCTTGTGCAAGCAAAACCTTAACCTTTTGCATCTCTGTTAACTCTTTCATATACTTATCATGAAAAGCAGTCTCTAAGCCTAAACCATTTAAAAGTTGAGCAGCATCACTTTCTGCATTCCATCCGTCCATCTCAGCAAACTTTGCTTCCAATTCTCCAGCTTTTATTCCATCTTCTTCAGAAAAATCAGGCTTATTATAAAGCTCATCTTTTTCCTTCATAATTTTATACAACTCTTGATTTCCCATAATAACAGTCTGTATAACTTTTTCCTCTTCATAAGCATGGTGGTCTTGCTTTAATACAGAAAGTCTTTCTCCAGGATTCATAGTGATATCACCTTGAGATGGTTCAAGCTCTCCAGACAAAATCTTTAAAAATGTCGTCTTGCCAGCACCATTTGCACCAATAAGCCCATAGCAATTTCCAGGTGAAAACTTAATATTTACATTTTCAAAAAGTGTTCTTTTTCCAAATCTTAAAGTAACTCCATTAGCACTAATCATATTATCTTTACTCCTATTCTATATATTTCTAAATCTGCCTACTCCTCATCAACTCTTAAATTAAAAGTCTTTGGCAAGAAAGCTTCTTTATATTGATTAATGAAAAATTTATCGGTCATACCAGCGATAAAATCGACTATTATTCTATCAGAAGAATTGCCTTTTGTATAGTCTTTATTCATTTCAGATAGATAAAAATCATATATATAACCTCTTTTAGCAGCCAAGTCTTCCCTTAACGACTCAAACAAACTGATAAAAAGGCCCCTATATTTTTCTTCTCTATCTTCCTTTTTCGGGTTAGAATAAATATTCTTATAATTAAAATCTAAAAGCTTTTTAAGTGCTACATAGATTTCTTTTGAAAACTCCAAATAAGGCTTATCGTAGCTATGTATAATAAGGTCTTCAACCAAAGTATCAATAATTTGCGAATTTGTATTGCCTAAAACATTAGAAATACTTTCTGGCAAATCACTACGCTCTATTAGATTTACCTTGATAGCATCTTCAACATCTCTGCCGATATAAGCAATAATATCGCAAATTCTAACAACACATCCTTCTAAAGTCATTGGATGGATTGTCTTATCAAAACTATCAACTGTATAAGATTTCTCATACTCGTTCCAAAACTCATCTACGGTTTTTTCAGTATTAGGCACATATCTTCTACATAAAATTTCTCCGTTATGACAAAGAATACCATCTAAGACTTGAACAGAAATGTTAAGCCCTTTACCATTTCTCTCTATTTCTTTTAAAACTCTAACACTCTGCACATTATGATGAAAAAATCCAAGTCCATACTCTTCACAAATTTCAGATAAAAACCTTTCACCCGTATGACCAAACGGAACATGCCCTAAATCATGTCCAAGCGAAATGGCTTCAATCAAATCCTCATTTAATTTTAAAGCTCTGCCAATCGTCCTTGCAATCTTTGAAACAAACTGAACATGAAGTCCACGGTGTGTTATTAGGTCATTATTAAACAAAGAAAAAACCTGTGTCTTATCCATATAACGTGTATATGCAGTAGAATGTAAAATCCTATCAGCATCACGTGAAAAATCATTTCTTACATTAAACTCATTTTTCCAAGTCTCTCTTTTCATCCTAATAGCATCCGAAGACTTGCAAGCGTACGGAGACAAATAATCTTCAAGCATCTCATTATTAAGTTCAATCATTTTTTCAAGTTCTTTCATAAACACACTTCCTTTCAAAATCAAAAAATTCTTACCGAAATTTTAATCCTTCCCTTTTTCGTTTCGCCTAAAATCTCAAGCACCTTAATTCTGCCAAAACCTCGCACAGAAATCAAATCGCCTTCCTTAATATTTTTAGAATCATTTTTAGATAAAACAAAATTAAGCAAAACTTTTTCCTCTTTAAAAAGATTACTACTCTTTTCACGAGAAATCCCAAAAGCTCTGCTAATAACACCATCAATTCTAAGAGAAGCCACAGAATAATTAACATCTTTAGAATTAGACTTTAAGTCCATTAGCATATCAAAATCTATTTTTGAAACTTTAACCTTTTCCCTTCCAATTTTATTTAAATTATTTGGCACATATTCACACATCTCACGCATGACTATTATATCACAAACATTTTCATTTACAATTATATCGCCAACCATTTCACGTTTAATCCCTAAGCCTAAAACACTCCCAAGCACATCTCTGTGTGAAAGCTTAATCACATCTCTAGCTTCAATACGTAAACAATTGCAAAACTCAGAGATAACATCATCTTTAGTACCAATAATAATAATCCTTCGCTCAGCTTCTTCAAAACCACCAGACAAACAAAACTCCTTACCGCGAAGAACAGGCAGAGCCTCTTCTACTTCGGCAGGAGTTAAGAAATTAGTCGAACTAATGATATCCGTTTTTTCGTAAAGCCTTATTTTATCGCGAACCTTTGAAACACAATAATCCATAAAAACCTCACACAACTACTAAGGATTAAATTTGCCATCTTCATCTAAAGTAAAAGGCATTTCAAATTGTAACTCGCCGTAAGTTGCTGGTGCAATTTCAGCAGGGTCAAAATAAATAACAAGCTTATCTCCATTAATAAAAAACTTTTGCTTATCATTTAAAGTTTGTAAGCCCTCTCCATTCATTAAAGTATAACCTTTATCTTCAGCTTGTTTAGTAATTTCCTTAATAATCTCAGATTTATAATTTACATGTGCAGGGAAAATATCTTCCAAATAAAAAATTCTTTCCTTGCTCATATCAATATTATAAATATCTTTCCATTTGCTAGATCTTATTCCACCAGTTTCATAATCATTTGAAATAACCAAACTCAAATAATTACCATTTGCAAACTTATCAAATGAAGTAACATACTTATACAAAGTTGCAGGATCAGTTTCTTCATCAATCATAACCATAATCTCATCTTTATACGCAAAAATAACATTAGTAATCATATTATTTACGTAATTTTGGAAATCCTTATTCTTAAAAGACTGAATAGATGGATACTTAACATCAATAATCCTATTTGCGCCACTAGCATTTTCCCTGATTTGTACAGTCTTAACAATAGCCTTTGCAGCAAGCCCCGGATCAACTGTAACAACATCCCCACTTGGCTCAACAATATCACTTGGTCTAGAAAACTTTTGCCAAACAAAATAACCTCCCACGCCAACAATTATAACAATAAGTAAACATATCAAAACCCTGATAAATTTCTTCATATATTATCCTCCAAAATAAATTATCTAAAATCAATACTTTCATTTCATACAAGAACATTATATCATTAATATTTTCAATATCAACAAAAAAATTTCAGAATTTCTTCACAAAACTCGTATTGTCTTTTTCCCTAGGTCGTGTTAGAATTCTAGATAGGCTATTTTAAAAAAATAAAATTAAAGGAGAGGATTTTAAAAATGAAACAAATAAAACTAATAGTTTCTATCCTATTAACATTTGTAATCATAGGAAGCTTAACATTTGCAGCTTCAGGAGAGCAAATGTACATCTACACAAACGAAAGTGGTGAACTAGTAAAATCAAACGAATATCAATACGACGATGCCACATTAATCACAGACCAAGACGATTTAAACAATCTATATAATGACGATAACACAAGCGAGCAAGAAACATTAAAAAAAGCATTTGAAAATCAAAAAGGCGAAATAGCTGGACTTATAGAAGCATCAGAAGAAAACAACCAAGAACTAATAATAACCAAAATACTATCCGACGTAAAATCAGAATACACAACAGATGGCTACTACTACTATATCATCAAATATCAACTTGCAAACGTAAAAAATCCAGATGGTACAGAACTACCATCAGTAGTAATACTTAGCTACGACGTATCAGACAACCAAAACGTAACTTCATTAAAACAAGGAGACAAAATATATGGATACTTCCAAGCTGCAACATCAGAAGACTCTTCATACAATCTAGTACAACACGGTTTAAAAGATGAACAAATCGCCTACGTATCCATAACAGAAAGAGACAGAAGCTTAGGAATAATCCTACTAATCGCATTTAGCATACTACTTATGATTTTATATGCAGGAGCAAACGGAGCAAAAGCACTAATACCAATCTTTGTAGCATTAGACCTGTTATTTATAGTACTAGTTCCAGAAGTAGAAATCGGAAGAAAAATCCTATTCCTTGCAATCATCACAGCGCTTGAACTAATAATTCTAATAACAGTACTAAAAAATGGAATAAACAAAAAAACAGTAGTAGCAATAACAACATCAGTCATAATAGTAACCCTAATTAGCGTATTTGCATACTTCTTCGCAAACACAAACGCAATTTCAGGAAAAGGATTAGTAAGCGAAGAACATTACGATTTATCGTCAAACGTATATTACCTAGACCAACTATTTAAAGGAAATGTAAATACAAAAGACCTATACATATCAGTTATCATGATAATATCTGCAGTAATAGCAGCATGCATATCATCAAGACTTACAGAATACTCTGCTAAATACGCAGGTTCAAAAGACATAATAAATAACATCATAAGCGAAGGAAAAACAGTAATAAGTGAATATCCATTAATAATAACAATCATCTTCCTAGCATTTGACCTACCAAAAATAATGACAATCGTATATTCGCACATACCACTTAACCAAATCTTAAATTCAGAAACAATAATAACAGACGCATCAATTTTATTATTTGCAATAATTAGTACCCTAATCACTCTACCAATTCACGCAATAATAAGTAACCTATTTATGTGTGATGTTGAAGTAAAACAAATCAGTGCTGACAACAAATAATGAAGTGCTCACCAAATAGTCGCTCACTTACTTAGGGCTGAAGATATATTAAATTTTTTGAACAACGGTGTGGTGTGGCTGAGGGTTCAAAAAATTTAATATATCTTCAGCCCCGCCACTAACCTATTTTAAAAGTAAAAAAAGAAACGCTTGATATCAAACGTTTCTTTTTTTATTAATACAAAGTAGTAGTAGCTTCTACTCAACAATATATGTAGCTACATTTCCTGCCTTATCATAAGCTTTAATAACGTCGCCTTTAACCGCAAGTCCACAGTCGCCTTCCGACTTTCTTACAAGCTTACCATTAACAGTAACCCCAAGCAAACTACCTTCATTATCCTTCACAACAATTCTACCAGACTCAATCGTAATAACCGGAGCTGCAGTATCAATATATATGTCAGTATCAAGTACCGCCAAGTCATTAGTATTACCAGCCTTATCATACAAAGTATCCGCAGCTATATTAATAATAATTCTACCAACACCCTTAGCATCCTTTATCGTCAAATTAAACTTGTCACCAATAAGACTACCACTTGAATATCCAGATGTAACCTTCTCCATACTCTTCTCAGCAGGATTAATATTTACATCAGATGCAGTAAACGTTATATTAGATGCGTCAAGCTTTGAATTCTTGTAGTTTTTATCAAATCCAGCAATCGTAAACTTAGCCATATTAGTTGTACCACCAATCAACTTAGTCTTCAAAGTAATCTCTAAAACATAAGGTTTCGAACTAATATTACCTGCTTCATCTTTTGCCCATGCATAAATAGTCTTAACACCATTTCCAGTGCTTCCATCTAAAACATGAGGTGCTTCCATATCTTCATAATAAGGAATCCAATTCTCATCATTTTCTGTTACAGTCTTATTAGTATTAGCAAACAAGACCTCAGTAATATCATCCTTATCTACTGTAATATTCTTAAGAATTACAGTAACATTATCAGCCACATCACCATCAATATCGACATTTGTAACATTACCTGCATTCCTATCAATATTAGAAACCACATATTCCTTTGTAGCAATATTACCAAAGTTGTCCTCCGCAGTAATAAGATACTTATTATTTTCAGTAGCAACTATCGTGCCTTCTCCATTACTGTCAATATCCAAATCATAAGTCTTTCCATCAACAGTATAAGTTACTTTCTTAACACCACTTTGTGAATCAGTAACAATAACAGTTAAAGTTACATTCTTATTAGTCTTCTCAGTAATATCTGGAATTATCGTAATCTCTGGTGGGTTAGTCTCACCTCTTAATCTAGATTCATACATTCCATTTCTAGGTTCAGTAACTATTTCATAAAATACTCTCTCAATAGTAACAGTACCACCAGTATAAGGAGGTTCATTGCTACCAGCTAAAACGCCATCATTAAACGTAAACTTGCCATTAACAGCATACTTACCACCTTCAATTCTAGGAGCATCAACTATATTTTTACTTGAATCGCCAATAACCAAAGTTCCGTTATTAGTAATAGCCGTTTCGCTACTACTCTTAATTTTGCTTCCAGCTGTTGCACTAATAATCAATATACCACTGTCTACAATCGTAATCGGTGCATTTATAGCAATCTCATATCCACCCAAATCAAGATTAATATTTTTATCAATGCTTACATTTGTTGAAGTATCTTTTGCATCCTTTAAAACTTTAACCGTTGCATTTTCCTTTATAGCATCTTCAAGTTTATTGTAGTAAGTAGTCTTTGAGCCATCACTTACGCTATAGTAAGCATCAATAACTTCAACTTCAATCTCAACATTTTTCTCTTTAAAATTACTACTTTCTTTTACAGTAATAATAGCTTTACAATTACCAACCTCTACACCAAGTAAAGTAAATGCATTATCCGACTTAGTAATAGTTGCAATATGTTCATCACTTGTACTTCCTACTACATCTGAGGTACCAGTATATGTATAACTAAATGTATATGTATTACCTTTAACTATTACAATCTTACCAGAAACATCAGTATCAAAAGATATATCTTGTTCAGCTTTTGTAACAGTTAAAGTACCTTTAATAGAAGTAATATCATAATTCTTAGTTACATCTACATTGCTAGAGTCTCTCACAATAATACTTACAATGTTGTTATCAGAAGAACCAGCTTCTGTTTGACTTCCGTCAGCAACCACATCCTCAACATTAATCTTTTGTCCTTCAACTAAAGTACCATCCGTTAAAGTAAACTTATTACTTGTAAGTGCTGTTCCGTCATAAACTTTAGTAGCATCGTCTAACGTAATCGTTATCTTTCTCTTTAAGATTTCAAAATCTAAAGTTCTGCTACCAAAATAAGGTCCAATACCTTTAATAGTAATAGTGGCTGTGCCTGCATCAATATTATTTGCATAAGAAACTTCATAATCTTTATTTAATACTAAAGTAGTTTCTACACCAGTTTCTTTATCCTTTTCAACAACAGTTACTTCAGGAGTATGCTCTTTACCATTATAAATTCTAGTTTCATCAGGAATACTTACAGTAATATTATCAGAATTAATATCAGTTTCAGTAACCCTAACAATTCTCTTAACAGAATCTATATCACTTACATTACCAGCTAAATCAGTATATTTAAGTGTATATGTAATCTCATACTCGCCTACTACCATCGTATCTACTTTAGCTACAGTAACACCATCTTTTGTTACCGTTATATTATCTGCATCATAACCATACCACAAATACTTAAGTTTATTTGCTTCTTCAAAACCAGCTACACTTACACCCTTTTCAGTATAGCTACCAGTTCTAACCACTTCGACAACTTCATCGCCAACAAGACCTAAAATAGGTTTAATTCTATCTACTCCAAACACTTGTAAATAATTTGTATTCGACTCATAATCACTTTCAGCAGCTTTATTTGGTACATATAAAATTGCATCATTTAAAGTAATAAGACCAACATCAAGCGCTAAAGGTGCTGGCTCTGTGCTTCTTGCAATAATTACCTTCAAAGCATCACAACCATCAAACATATTACTGCTATTTAAATTATTAAACTTAATACCAAGTAAAATGCTTTCTAACTTATTAGCATTTTCAAACATACTAGCTAGATGTTGTGCTTCAGTAACTTTAGTAGTATCGAAATTAGTTAAATTCATTCTTGTAATAGAAGAGCAATCTGAAAGCATATATGCCATATTAGTTACACTTGAAGTATCCCAAGCTGTCAAATCTAGATTTGCAAGTTTTTCACATCCCATAAACATTCCATACAAACCATTACGTGGAACACTTACACCACTAATAGTTGCAGTTTCAGAATAAGTAGCAAAGTCTAAAGAATCAAACTTAAACTTACTTACATCCAAATTTGTAATACTGCTACAACCATTAAACATACTTGCTAAATTCTTCGCCTTACTTGTATCAAAGTTTGAAACATTAAGTGTTGTCACCTTATTACAATTTTCAAACATCGCATAGAAGTTTTGAGCATTTGAAGTAACAAATTTACTTACATCTAAACTTGTAATCATCTGACAATCTCTAAACATACTTTCAAAACTTGTAACATTAGAAGTGTCAAATTTAGTTACATCAAGTGAAGTAAGAACTTTCAATCCGTTAAACATACTTGTCATATTAGTAACCTTATTTGTTGTAAATGTAGAAATATCTAAAGTCTTTAATACTTCCATTCCATTAAACATAAACGACATATCCGAAACATTTGAAGTATCAAAAGCTTTCAAATCTAAATTTTCAATTGCTTTTGCGCCGCTAAACATTGCTGACATATCAGTTACTTTTGATGTTACAAACTTACTTAAATCTAAAGAAGTTATGAGCGAGTTATCCTTGAACATACCATTCATGTTTTTAACATCATTTGTACTAAAAGCATCAAATCCAGAAATATTAATACAGTTTATATAATTTGCAAACAAATCTTTAGAATTTTCAGGTGCGATAACTTTATCTACGCCACAAATATATAAATCATATCTTCCAATCTCCAAAGCGTTATTTACCGCATAAACCATTACACTTTCGTTTTGAACACTAGAAGTATCCCAACTATCTACAAATTCTGTAGGTGCTGTTTTTTCGTTTAAGTTAACGATGTAAATATTTTTAATCTTGTCTGAAGTGTAAGTTAATTTACCAGCACGTTTAGCACCAATAGCATATCCTACATCTTCCCTTTCCATAAGAATTGCTCCATCGAAAATATAAACAATTCTCTTAAGTGTCATGACTACTTTATCATCTTTATCACTTAAAGTGTATGTGATAGTATATGTTCCATTAGTTAAAGTATCTGCAGGCATACCTGTAGTTACAAGTTTGTAACCATATTGCAAATAATTAATAGCTTCGTTACTATTAAATCCAGCAACTGTTACTCCGCTATCCACATAAGGATCACCCTTTTTTACATATATCTTCTCTTTTCCAAGAAGCTCTAAAATAGGTCTAATTCTAGCATTTCCAAATACAACGTCATAGCTTGTTGCTGCTTCATAATTTGTCTCAGATTCAACATTTGGAACATACAAAACAGCATTCGTCAAATCATCAAGACCTGTGCTTCCTTGTAAAAGTTCAAAAGCATCATCTGGTGACGAAATAGACTTTGTAGTTATAATCGCTTTTAGCGCATTACAATTTAAGAACATATCACTGCCATTAATTACATTAAAGTTATTACCAATAACCATAGATACAAGCTTTGTATCATTTGCAAACATTTCGTCCATAGTAAGCAAATTAGTTGTATCAAAAGTTCTCAAATCAAGAGCTGTTAAACTGCTACAATCTTTAAACATTCCAGACATAGTTACAGTGTTATAAGTATTAAAATTACTCAAATCAACTTTTGCAAGACTTGTACAACCATTAAACATATAACTCATATCTGTTGCAAGGTTTGTATTAAAGCTACTTAAATCAAGTGATGTAAGACTTGTACAATTATTAAACATATTATTCATATCTCTAACATTAGCGGTATTAATTGTAATCTTTATATCATTAAGTTTTGTACAACCATCAAACAAATGCTCCATAGAAGTAACACCTGCAGTATCAAAGCTATTTAAGTTAATACTTGTAATACCTGTACAATCTCTAAACATACTTCCCATTTCAATAACAGACGAAGTATTTAAATCACTAAGTTGTAAAGAAGTAAAGCCTACACATTTTTCAAACATACTCTGCATATTTGTAACTTCTTTAGTATCCCAACCAGAGATATTTAAGTTATTTAAAGAAGTACATTCTGAAAACATATAAGACATATCTGCTACATTACTAGTATCAAAATTTGTTAAGTCTAGAGTTGTTAGTTTTCCTGAGCCTTCAAACATACTTTGCATAAACATTACCAAACTAGTATCAAAAATATCAAATCCATTGATTGCAGTTAAGTTTGGATATTTAGCAAATAAACAATAACAACTTGAAGCCATAACTTTGTTCTTACCACCAATATTTAAGTCGTACATACTAGAATCATTTGCGTTTTGAGTAAGCCAAGCTATAACACTACCATCTTCATTAAAAGAAACATCCCAAGCAGCTATCGAATCGCTTGTAGGTATTATTGTGTCTTTTATATTTATGGTAGCAATATCTTCTCTTCTTTGTGCAATTGTAGAATTGCCCAAAATATATCCATAATTATAAACATCCTCCATACTTTCGTTCATAAGTATTGGAAGTATATCTTCAACTATAACATATCTAATAGCTTCCATAACATCCTTAGAGCCATCATCGCTTCTGACTCTTATACCAGTTACATTTTTAAATACAGTAGTTGTGTAATTGGCTTTGCTCGCTGTAACTTCTACATATACATATTTTTCTAACATGTTAGATGTAACTAAAAGTGTATTGTCTGTAGTAGAAGTATAAACCAAAGTTCCGCTAGATGTAGTTTGAGTATCTGAAATATACCATTTATAACTTAAGGTACAATCTTCAGGATCAATAGAAACCATCGCTGCTAGAGTTTTATTAACCATAGGCACTCCACCTATAGTAACGCTACCGCTTACTGGTAATGTTTCGATAGTAAACTCTTTTGCAGGAGTTGTTGCTCCAAAATAATTTGATGTCTCATCTATAACCGCATACATATAATATGTTCCAGCATTTAAACTTGTTGAACTTGTAACCGTACTCCATAAAGTTCCGTTTGAATTTGAGTTAGTCGTATTATAATAATAAGTTACCGTTCCATTTCCAAGATTTCCTGTTACACTAGGTTCACTTAAGGTTCCACCATAAGCATAATTTTTCATATTTACAGTTGGAGTTATATTTGTTTTACCAATTGTCAAAGTATAATCTGCAGAAGCTGTAGCATAATTTGTAGTTTCTGCGGAAGTTACTTTTATTACAATCTCTGTGCCAGCTGCAACTGAAGACATAGAGCTTATAGTTACAGTCGTGCCACTAACGCTTACTGCTACACCTGTACTTGTCGTTTGTGTGGCAGTTAATATTCCACCATGATGGCTAGTTACAGTAAAGGTTTTATTTGCACTTCCATACGGAACTGTTCCTGCTTCTTCACTCAAAGTAATATATCCATTTGCTTTATTAATTACAAATGCTTTTGCAGGAGTTGTTGCACCATTATAATTTACTGTTTCATCAATTACAGCATACATATAATAAGTTCCTGCATCTAAGCTTGTTGAACTTGTTACTGTACTCCAAAGAGTTCCATTTGCATTTGAGTTAGTCGTATTGTAGTAATACGTTACAGCTCCATTTCCAAGATTTCCTGTTACAGTTGGAGTACTCTTTGTTCCTCCATAAGTATAGTTTTCCATATTTACAGTTGGAGTTATATCTTCTCTTGCCATATTAACAGTTCTTGTCACACTCATGCCAGATACACCATCAGGATCTTTTATCGTGTAAGTTATTACCTTAGGCTCATTAGTTGATGTATCAACAGGAAGACCTGTAACCGAAACAGTGTACCCATAAGGTGTATATGTCGATCCATCTTCATTCTTATCCATACCCGCAACCGTTACACCGCTATCAACATACGTTGTACCTTTTGCTATCTCAATTGGATTATCACCAACTAATTCTAAAATAGGCTTAATTCGGTCGGCGCCAAAAATATCTGCATAATTTGTATCAGATTCAAAAGTAGCTTCCACAGTTGGGTTTGATACATATAAAATTGTATTTGTTAATGTTTTTAGACCCGTAGACGTTGTTGCATTATCATTCAAAGTCATGATTGAATCTCGTGGAGTGATAATTGCTTTTAGTTTTGAGCAAGCATCAAACATATCTGTGCCAGTTAGTCTATCAAAATTTGTACCTAGTTTTAATGAGGTTAGACTAGTACAGTCATAAAACATATAACTCATATCCGTTACTTTGCTTGTATCAAAGTTACTTAAATCTAAACTTGTTAAACCGCTACAATAGACAAACATATATCCTATCTTTGTTGTATTACTTGTGTCAAAGTTACTTATGTCTACGGTTGTTAAATTTTCACAAGTTTTAAACATAGAATCCATGCTCTTTACATTCTTCGTATCAAAACCACTTACATCTAAAGTTGTTAAGTTATAACAACAATTAAACATCGAAATCATGCTTGTTACATTACTTGTGTTAATACCTCTTAAATCTAAAGTCGTTATATTTTGACAATATTGAAACATACAATTCATATTTGTTACGTTAGTTGTATTAAAATTATTTAAATCCAATTGCGTCAATTGTTTGCAAAAATCAAACATAAAACTCATATCTGTTACGTTACTCGTATCTAAATTACTTAATCCTTTTATCTCCACACAGTTTTCGTAGTCTTTAAACAAATAACTCGAATTGCTCGGTGCATATATTTTCCCTTCTGCTCCTATGTATAAATCATACATCGTATTATCTACCGAATTTTTTACAAGCCATGCTGTTACGGTTCCATCCCCGTTGGTATATGATGCATCCCATGTTGCTACACAATTCGTTGGTTCCGCCGTCTTACTTAAATCTATTATTTCAATTTTTTTTATTTTATCTGGTGTGTATGTTTCCACACCCAACCTTTCGTATGAACCTATCGCAAAATATGTAGTTAGATGAGTTGACGAATCATACTTGCCATCTCTCTTCATAAGCTGAGCAGTTATAGAAGATTTATTATATATTGCATATAAAGATAGACTGGTATTATTTGAATATGTTGCACCTGGTGCATAAGATGTTCCTGTTCCATCTGCTGATGTATTCCATTCTTTGAAAGTATATCCACTCTTTGTTGGTTTTGTTGTTGAGATTGATATGCTTGTTCCATCTACTTTATATTCTGTTGCAGGTGCTCCACTTCCGCCATTTGCGTTGTATGTTACTTTTTCTATATATACTCTATCGTAACTTGTTTGCCCTGCTGTATCTTTTACCCATACATATACATATCCTGTTGTTTGATACCAATCATTTACTGTTTGATATGTACCACTTATACTTGTCCAGCTACTTGGTGTAGATGATGAAGTTGTAAATGCATATCCTGCTAAACCTTCGTTATCTCTTAATGTTGCTGTTATTATTGCTGATGTTCCATTTGTTGTACTTAAATATACTGTTGGCGGATCGTCTGTTACTGCATCTTGTTCCCAAACAGCATACATAACTGTATCTGAACTTGCACTTGCTGTCGAGCCCGCTGTATAACTTGCACTTGTCGCTGAAGAACTTGTAGACCAACCTAAAAATGTATATCCACTTCTCGCTGGTGTTCCACTTGGAATTATAAAGTTTGAATCCGCCAATTTATATTGAGTTGATGGAACAGAACCACTTCCACCATTTGCATTATACGTTATAGTAATGCATTCTGCATCTGTTCCAAATGTATTTTCTTGTGACCTACCAGCAACAAAATTGTACCATCCTTTTTTATCAACAGTCATTGTTGTTGTTCCGCCATTTTGTATATATGGAAATAAACCATCTGTTGTTGTAATCTCAGACGAAGTATAAACAATACCGTATTTCACATCACTATACATTCCTGCTTTAATTTGCGTCATCGTAACTGTTTGCGTTGTGCTAGCATCACATGTTGCATCAATCTCAAATTTACCATACACATCTATATTAAAGCCATCAATTTTATCTTTATACATTGTACGAACACCGACTGTATCACCTGTTTCATCTACTTGTGGATTAATAGTTTTACTAGATGTCGATTTATTTTTTACATTATTCAAATCAGAAGTAGCACAAAGGAAAGCTCTTCCGTCTTCTGTATCAAAAGAGTTTGAAATAACTTCATTATTTGATTTGATTGCACTTTCAAGCGCCACGTCATTTTTGATGCGTTCCGCATTTTCATGATTGTTTGCAAGCATATTTTTTTCACTTGTATTTGATATTGTAAGCCCGTACGCATTAAAAACTAAAATTGTTGAAGCAACCCCCAATATTGCACCGATGGTTGTTTTTTTACATTTACCCCTCATCACATCAAAAATTTTTCCTTTGTTCTTCATAGCACATTTCTCCTTTGTTTTTGCTAATGTTATGCTTTAATACCATTATCTCTTCAAATTATAGCGACTTTAAAACCGCTTGTCTACACGCGTACTCGCGCGTATATATAAGATAAGTAGCAAATCTTGGTGTGAATATCTATTAACAAACTTACGGAAATAAACATGGTGTTTTTCACATATAAACAATATTTTCGATTTGTTAAATTTAGATTAATCTTTTGTTACATTACTATTACAAATCGTGTAACATTTCTGTAATAATTCCGGCAATACTTTATTTCCGTAGAAAAACAAAAGGAAGATTCTTTAACTTAAGAATCCCCCTTCGCTTAATTTCTTTACCAAGTAGCTCCTGTAACTACGACTTGATCTTTATATTTAACTGTATAGATTACTAGTTTTGTACCAACTGTTGATGTATCTACTGGCAATCCACTTACTGAAAGTGTATATCCATATACTGTGTACTCACTAGCTTCTGATTCTTCAAATCCTGCTACTCTTGCCCCTTGATCTACATATTCTGCTCCTACTGTTACATGTACTGGATTTGCTCCTATAATCTCTAAGATAGGTTTTACTCTAGCTTCGCCAAATACTGTAGCGTAGTTGGTTGCTGTTTCATAATATCCTTTTGATTCAAGATTTGGAACATATAATGTTGCATTTGTTAATGTATTTAATCCTGTTCCTGTAGCACTAAGTGTCATTGCCTCAGATGAAGCTGTAATCTTCTTTTGTGCTATTATAGCTTTTAAGCTACTGCATCCTGTAAACATATTTGAACCATTTAACTTATTAAATTCTTCACCTAATAATACTGATTTCATGCTACTATCTGCAGTAAACATACCGCTAATATTCGTTACCTTCGTGGTATTAAATGTATGCAAGTCTAATCTTTGAACTTTTAAACAACTTGCAAACATCGAACTCATATCTGTAACATTTGCTGTGTTAAAGTTTGTAACATTTAAAGTTTCAATTTTTGACATACCCATAAACATTGCACTCATATTAGTTACATTTGAAGTATTAAATGCACTAACGTTTAAAGATGTTATATTGCCACAATCCATAAACATTTGCGACATATTATTAGTATTTGCCGTATTAAATCCGTTAATATTTAGACTTGTTAAATTAATACTCTCTTTAAACATCTTGCTCATATTTGTAACTTTACTTGTATCAAATCCACTAACATTTAAAGTAGTTAGATTATTAGTCATAAACATACCTTCCATATTAGTAACGCTTGAAGTATTTACTACACTTACATCTAATGTACTCATACTAGCTAAGTTACTAAACATATAGCTCATGTCTGTTACGTTTGTAGAATTCATCTTATTTAGTCCGTTTATATTATCGCATTTAGTATAGTCTGCAAATAATCTCTTACCATTAGTTAATACTAATGTTCCTTCTCCACCGATATATAAATCATACATTGATGAATTTGTTTGATTCTTCACAGCCCAAGCATATACCGCTTCATTTTCATCTCTTGAAGCATCCCACATAGCTTCATAAGTTGTCGGAGCATTTGTTTCAAGTAGGTTAATTATTGTAACAGATTTAATTAAATCTGAAGTATATTTTGTCTTTCCAGCCCTATATGCGCCAATTGCATATCCAGCTTTTTCAGATGTTACACCATTTGAAGTTACTGTTTGAACTTCTCTTGCCATTAGGTAAGGTGTTAATCTGTCACCAACTTTTTCGACTTTGTTATTTTCGTTATCTGTTATGTCAGTAAATGTAGCATCGTTATAGTTTTCTTTTGAAGCTGTAACTTTAACGAAAATATACATTCCGATTTTATCTGCTGTTGGAGAATATGTTTTTGCATTTGCACCTGTAATTGCAGTTGCATTATTAATATCGTTTGTAGTTCCATAGTACCAAGCATAAGTTAGACTTGCATCACTTGGATTAACTGTAACTTCTGCAGTTAAAGTCTTTCCAACCCTGTTTGTACCAGTAATTATTACACTACCAGTAATTGTTGCAGGTTTAACTTCAAGAATACCTTCTTTTAAAGTAACACTGTAATTTGCAGTTACGTTCTCACCATTATGATAAATATTATATGTTGCAATAACATTTGATGTAGTTCCAACATTTGTTATTGTACCACTTGTTGTAACTGATAATGTTTGATTTGGAGCTAAAGAAGTTCCTGATGTAATGCTAAATGCGCTTGAAGTTAATGCTGTACCATTATATACCTTGCTTGCACTACCAGCAGTAATTTCGAGTGGTCTCTTTGTAATTATGAAATCTTTTGTGCTACTAGAACCTTCGTAGTTACCTTTACCAGTAATAGTTACTGTTGCTGTTCCTGCATCTTTGTTATTCTTATATGATACATCATAATCTTTGCCTTCTTCTAAAGTTACTCCATTTACTTTAATAGTTACTCCTGGCTCTTTTTCTGTTCCATCATATACGAAAGTATTGTTATCTAATGTTATATCGAAATCTACATTATCTGCTGCTGTTACTGTTAATGTACCAACACCTTTTGTGATATCGTAGTTAGAAGTTACATCTGTACCACTAGCATCTTTAATGATTAGTGTACTAATTGTATTTTCTACTGTTCCAACATTAGTTATCGTACCTGTCGTAGTTAATGTTATTTCATGGCTAAAAACTAAACTTCCTGCTGTAACATCTGGCACTGTGCTTGTCAAAGGTAATCTATCATAAACCTTAGTAACATCTTTTGGTTTAATAGTGATAGGTCTCTTTGAAATCATGAAGTTAATTGTTCTACTACCAGAATAATTATTAGTACCTGTTATAGTTATTGTTGCCATACCTGCATTAATATTATTTGCATAAGTTACAGTATAGTCTTTATTTAAAACTAATGTTTCTGTACCATTTTTAAGTGTTACTTCTGGTCTATACTCTGCATCTTTATATATTCTTTCTTCAGATGGTATAGTTGCTGTAACATTTGGATTGTTTTCACTTATGTCTATAGAAGTAATTCTAAATTCTTTTGTAGGTGTTGTTGCACCTTTATAGTTTGCTGTTTCTTCTATAACTGCATACATATAGTAAGTTCCAGCACTTAAACTTGTAGAACTTGTTACTGTAGTCCAGTTAGTTCCGTTTGAATTTGAATTACTTGTGTTATAGTAATAAGTTACATTTCCATTTCCAGTATTGCCATTTACACTTGGATCAGCTTTTGTTCCACCATATACATAGTCAGACATATTAACTGTTGGAGTTATATTTGCTTTCGTAATTGTGAATGTCTTTTCACCTATAGCACCAGCATAGTTACCTTTACCAGTGATAGTTACTGTTGCTGTTCCAGCATTTACATTGTCTTTATAAGAAACATCATAATCTGTTCCTTTTACTAATGTTGCAGTTCCTACCTTAACTGTTGGTGTTGGTGTCTTGGCTGTTCCGTCATATACAAAAGTATCTTTATCTAAAGTAATGTCAAACTTAGCATCTTTTGCTGGTGTTATAGTTAATGTGCCTGCTTGTTTTGTAATATCGTAGTTTTTAGTTACATCTCTATTAGATGCATCTTTAATCACTACATTTGTTATTGTGTTTGGCACACTTCCTACATTTGTTATTGTTCCAGATATTGTTGGATATATTGTATGACCTTGAGCTAAAGTTCCGCTTGTGATTGTATATGTGTTATTTGTTAAAGGTAATGTGTCGTAAGCTTTTGAAGCATCATTTGCTTTTACTGTTATTGCTCTCTTTGTGATTTCGAATGTCTTCTCACCAATTGAGCCTTCGTAGTTACCTTTACCTGTAATAGTTATAGTTGCTGTTCCGGCATCTTTGTTATCTTTATAAGAAACATCATAATCTGTTCCTTCTACTAATGTCTTACCATCAACTTTAATAGTTGCTCCCGGTTCTTTCTCTGTTCCATCATATTCGAAAGTATCGTTATCTAGCGTGATATCAAAATCAACACTTGCTGAAGTTATAGTTAATTTACCAGTTGCTTTTGTAACATTATAGTTAGCTGTCACATCTGTTCCACTCGCATCTTTAATAATTAGTGTGCTAATTGTATTTGTGATGCTTCCTACACTTGTGATACTTCCAGTTGTTGTAATAGTTGCAGTATGTCCTGAAACTAAGCTTCCTGCTGTTACTTCTGCTACATTACTTGTTAATGGTAATGTGTCATATACCTTTGAAGCATCTTTTGGTTTTATTGTAACATCTCTCTTTTCAATTATAAATGGTGCTGTAGATGTTGTTGCTCCGTTATAGTTTGTTGTTTCACTTACTACTGCATACATATAATATGTTCCAGCATTTAAGGTTGTTGAGCTTGTTACAGTACTCCACAAAGTTCCGTTTGCATTTGAGTTAGTTGTGTTATAGTAATACGTTACTGTTCCGTTTCCTGTGTTTCCACTTATTGTTGGATTTGTCTTTGTTCCACCATAAGTGTATCCTGTCATACTTATTGTTGGTGTTATGTCTAATCTCTTTACAGTTAATGTTGCTGCATTTGATGTAGCTGCTGATGCATACTGTGCATTTCCTATAATACATCTATATTGATATCCATTCATAGCCATCGTTGTTGCAACTGTTGTAAAGCTTGATGTTGTCATTCCTGTTCCTTGTATTGTTGTACAGTCTGCCCATGTAGCTGATGCGCTTGTTCTATATTGCCATTTATATGTTGTTGTACTTGGGTTACCTGCATTTGCCACTATTGTAAATGTTGCTTTTGTTCCTACATTTACACTTTGGTCTGTTGGTTGTATCTTAATACTTGGTGCATAGTAAACTGTTAATAATGCTCTTGTACTTGTCGCACTTCCTGCACCATTTGAAACTACGCAATAATAATAACTTCCGTTTAATCCTCTTACCACATCTGCCGCAGCTATGCTATATGTTGCGCTTGTCGCACCAGTTATAGCTGTTCCTGCCACAGTTGTAGAAGTTGCTTTATACCATTGATATTTTAAGTTCGTTCCTGTTGCAGCAACACTAAAGCTTGCTACTACTCCTTCTTTTACTGCTACATTTGATGGATTTGTTGTTATTACTATAGAAGAATCTTTTACTGTATCACTTCCATTATTTGTTGCATCTGTTCTATCGCTAAATGTTGAATTGTCGTAATTTGCTTTACTTGCTGTTACTGTTACAAATATATATTTTCCAAGATATGCTGTACTATTTAGTACTACTGTACTTCCTGTACCCATGCTTGTTCCTGTTGTCGCTGTAGCCGATGTTGCATAGTACCAATTATATGTTAATGTACATCCTGTTGGAACTGTTGTTACACTTGCTGTTAATGTTTCTCCAAATGTATTTGTGCCAGTTATTGTTA
>OIEN01000592.1_pt1 | contig 21029 bp, 18 predicted proteins | sample 1581741 | NCBI WGS metagenome assembly OIEN01 (sample SAMN01760944, study PRJEB22395) | human gut metagenome | reverse complement strand
GGGGATTATATATTTTATTTTTTCACTGCCCCATCCTAGAAACTGTTATTCGCAATGCTCATACAGTTTCTACGGCGGTCACCCCGGAGTCGTTCAAAAATAAAATATATAAAACCCCTGCGTTGGGCTACTGTATTGTATATATGGCAAATTGAAATATGACAGCAAACTGCAATTCAAAATTTTTTTCATTAAAAAGAAATCCTAATTTCTTAGGATTTCTTTAAATATACTCTATTCTAACCAATATCTTCGCTTATTCCGCCTCCTACAGAATCAAATGAAATAAATTTCTTCATTGTTTTTCCTGTAGTTTCTACATTTCCTTTAATATCAGCTTTATTATATTCCATAAAAGAAAGGTCTATTTTACTATTTACAATTGCTTCAATATCTTCCTTTTTAGAATTTTCTGCAAGTGTTAATTCACTAACTAATATTTGTTTTGCATTTAAAAGCATTTTCTTTTCACTTGTTGAAAGACCTTTTTCTTTTTGTTTAAAACTTAAGTCTCTAACAACGTCAGCTACCTCATATATGTCTCCACTCTTCATTTTTTCCATGTTGTCTCTATATCTTTTATTCCAATTCATTTCTACACCTGTTGAGTTTGTTTCTAATACTTTAAAAACTTTACTTGCAGTATTACTATCTATAATATCTCTTACTCCAACATCTGTAGCTTTTGCTGTTGGTACCATTACTTTAACTTCACCCGGCATTTTTATAATATAATAATTTTGTTTCTCTCCTAGTACATCTTTTTCTTCAATTCCTTCAATAATTCCTGCACCGTGCATTGGATATACAACTTTATCTCCTATATTAAACATATATCGTCACTCCTTCATGGTATCTCTCAACCTTTTTTATTATACCACAATTTTCCAAGTAAGTCAAAGGATTTTAAAGTTAATTTTACATAATTTCAGAACTAATTTTTGCCTGTTATTCCTGTACTTCCTATTTTCTCGCCTTATACCGAGCATTTATTTAATGTTATTTTTTTTATTAAGTTTTATTGATATTCTATTACATCAACCCAGTTCATTAAAAAGCTTTTTTCTTCTTCACTTGCTTTTGAAAGATGTGCTGCTGCAACTATTGGTATCCATTTTTGTATATAACTTTTTTCTGTATTTGTTTTTTCTGAATAAATTTCTACATATTTATCTGCTATTTCTCTTTTACCGTTTAAGCGAAATAATAGATATGTCCTTGCCACATCTGCTGATGCATTTCCTCCGAGTTACATGTGCCCAGTCTATTACATAAACTTCGCCATTTTCTTTTATAATTACATTGCTTGGATTGAAGTCCCCATGGCATATTTTCTTATGTTTTGGCATGCTTTCAAGTTTTATATTTAACTCATATTTTATATCTTGACTAATATCTGCTTCTGCTATTTTTCTTTGCATTTTATCTTTTAATTTGTTTAGTAAAGGAGCCTCTTTTGATAATATATTTATTTGAGTATCTACAAATAAATTTAAATACTCATCTAATTTCTCTGGATGTTCCTCCATTAAACTTTCTAATGTTCTTCCTTCTATATGTTCAGATACAATTGCCCATCTATCTTCAATTTTGGTAACTTCCTCTAAACTTGGAATATTTAATCCAGTTTCTTCAACCCTTGCTTGATTTAGTGCTTCGTTTAATATATTTGATTTTGGATAGTCTGGGATAAATAGTTTTATTGTTTTGCCATTGTCTTTATATACTGTTTTTGTTTTTCTCTCAGCAATTGGATTATCTAAATTATAATACATTTTTCATTTCCTCCTATTTATTTATTTGAGAAATTCAATTTTTAAATTAATTTCCATAATATGCACGTAAATACATATCCTTTATCTCGCACATTAATGGATATCTTGGGTTTGCTGCTGTACATTGGTCATCAAATGCTTGCTCTGTCATTTCGTCTAACGTTGCCAAGAAGTCTTTTTCTTCTATTCCATATTCTTTTATTGTTTTCTTTATTCCAATTTTTTCTTTTAATTCATCTATTGCTTTTATTAAGTTTTCTAGTTTTTCCTCGTTTGTGTTTCCACCTAAATTCAAATAATCAGCAGCTTCTGCATATTTTTCTATTGTGTGTGGATGGTCATATTGTGGGAATGTTCCCATTTTTGTTGGGGTTTCACTGCTATTAAATCTTAACACTTCATCTATCATAAGTGCATTTGCTACACCATGTGCTAAGTGATGGAAGGCTCCTAATTTATGTGCCATTGAGTGACAAACTCCTAAAAACGCATTTGCAAATGCCATTCCTGCCATTGTTGCTGCATTTGCCATTTTTTCTCTTGCTTCTACATCATTTGGTCCATCATTATATGCTCTTGGTAAATATTCAAATATCATTTTTAAAGAACGTAATGCTAAACCATCTGTATAATCTGTTGCCATCATTGATGCCAATGCTTCTAAGCAGTGAGTTACTGCATCTATTCCAGATGCTGATGTTAAGCCTTTTGGTGCATTCATCATCATATCACAGTCAACAATTGCCATGTTTGGCATTAATTCATAATCTGCTAATGGATATTTTACTCCTGTTTTTTCATCTGTTATAACTGCAAATGGTGTTACTTCTGAACCTGTTCCTGCTGATGTTGGTACTGCTATAAAATAAGCTTTTTCTCCCATTTTTGGGAATGTGTAAACTCTTTTTCTTATATCTTGGAATCTCATTGCCATATCTAAAAAGTCTACTTCTGGATGTTCATACATTACCCACATGATTTTTGCTGCATCCATTGCACTTCCTCCACCAACTGCTATTATACAGTCTGGCTCAAATGCCACTATTTCTTTTGTTCCTTCTATTGCACTTGCAAGTGTTGGGTCTGGTGCTACATTGAAAAATGTGCTATGTTCTATTCCCATTTCATTTAATTTGTCTGTTATAACTTTTGTATATCCATTTTTGTAAAGGAAATTATCTGTTACTATAAATACTCTTTTCTTTCCCATTACATTTTTTAATTCATCTAAAGCTACAGGTAAACAGCCTTTTTTAATATATACCTTTTCAGGTGTTCTAAACCAAAGCATATTTTCTCTCCTTTCGGCTACTGTTTTTATATTTAATAAATGTTTTACTCCTACATTTTCTGATACTGAATTTCCACCCCAAGAACCGCAGCCTAAAGTTAGTGATGGTGTTAATTTAAAGTTATATAAATCTCCTATTCCCCCATGTGAAGATGGTGTATTTATCAAAATTCTACAAGTTTTCATTCTTCTTGAGAATTCTTCTATTTTATCTTTTTGGCTTACTGTATTTATATATAAAGATGATGTATGTCCATATCCTCCATCTGCTATTAGGTGTTCTGCTTTATCTAAAGCATCTGTAAAGTTTTCTGCTCTATACATAGCTAAAACTGGTGATAATTTTTCATGTGCAAATTCTTCTGAAAGTTCTACACTTGTTACTTCCCCTATTAATATTTTTGTGTTTTCTGGGGCTTCAATTCCTGCTAAATTTGCTATAGTATGTGCTTTTTGCCCTACTATTTTAGCGTTTAAAGCACCATTTATAATCATTGTCTTTCTTAAACGTTCTTTTTCTTCTTCATTTAAGAAGTAGCATCCTCTTTTTTCGAATTCTGATTTTACTACATCATATATAGGGCTTAAAACAATTACAGATTGTTCTGATGCACATATCATACCATTATCAAATGTTTTTGAGTGTATTATTGAGTTTACTGCTAAAATTATATCTGCAGATTCATCTATAATTGCTGGTGTGTTTCCTGCACCTACACCTATTGCAGGTTTTCCACTTGAATATGCTGCTTTTACCATTCCTGGTCCACCAGTTGCAAGAATTATATCACATTCTTTCATAACCATATTTGTTAAGTCTAATGATGGAACATCTATCCAGTCTATTATTCCTTCTGGTGCTCCTGCTTCAACTGCTGCTTTTAGAACTACCTTTGCAGCTTCTATTGTAGATTTTTTAGCTCTTGGATGTGGACTTATTATTATTCCATTTCTTGTTTTTAATGCTAACAATGTTTTAAAAATAGCTGTTGAGGTTGGGTTTGTTGTTGGAATTACTGCTGCAATCACTCCAATTGGCTCAGCTATTTTTTGTATTCCAAATTCTTTATCCTCTTCTATTATTCCGCATGTTTTTGTATTTCTATAAGCATTATAAATATATTCTGCTGCATAATGATTTTTAATGACCTTGTCTTCTACAACACCCATTCCCGTTTCTCTTACTGCCATTTTTGCAAGTGGTATTCTCATTTTATTTGCAGCTATAGCTGCAGCAAAAAATATTTTATCCACTTTCTCTTGATTAAATGTTGCAAACTCTTTTTGAGCTTTTTTAAGATTTTCTAATGCTTTTTCCAAACTTTCTACGCTATCTATTATTTTTCTGTCTTCACTCATATTATTTATCTTTCCCTCCTTTTTAGATTACAAATCTTTTATAACACATAATCTATAATTTTTCAATAATATTATTACCATTTTATTGTAAAAAAATAGATATGTTTTTACATATCTATTTTTTATACTTATTCTTATTTTGTTGTTTTTTTAGATGTTTTTTTGTCTGCCTTTTTTTTGTAATCTTCTCTTCTTTCAACTTCTACTGGTACGTCTTTTTTTCTTCTATTTTCAAACATTTTTCCTAATCTATCTATTATCATTAGAATCACCTCAATTATTTTATTTAATATGAGTATATCAAAAAACAGTAGATGAAGTCAAGTATTATAAATTAAATATTGGGCACAATTTTATCTTCCGCCGCATGCCACCTCCGGCCACCGGCCTCCGCCTCCGCCACCAGAGAAGCCACCGCCTCCGCCGCTTCCAGATGACATTGTGCTTGAAATTGATGAGTTTATTGCTTTGCTAAAACTTGAATTAAAGTTTGTATGGCTCATTAAGTAAATATATGATGCTGTATTAAAGTCATCCATTTCATCTATTTGTGGATATACCATTTTTAATTGTTTTATTACTTTATCTGCTATTCCAAATACAGTTGCATATACTAGGTATTCTTCCCAAACTTCTAATGCTGGAATTTCTTTTTCATTTAGTAAAGAAAAGTCTTCCATATATTTTTTTAAGCCTTTCCATTTTTCTCTTTCATCTATTCCTTTTTGTGTTAGGTTACTTAATTTTCCATTTATCATTAGTGCAAGTATCGCATTTATTATTAAAAGAATAACTACTGGGAGAAATGTGATGCAAAACATCGCAACAGCAAAATATACAATTGCTATTCCTATATATTTTGATTTTTCTTTTGATTTTTCCTCATCAAAATTTTCTGTCATTTTATTTTTGTTTTTTGTTTCAATTCCAGTTTTTTCAATTAAACTACTTACAGATGAAGCATGGTTTCTTATATATTTTTGTAATTCTTTTATTGTAATTTTTTCTTTACTATCAATTGCATTTTTTACAAATCTTGCAATTCTTTCTTCTTCATATTGTAAATCTTCAATATCTTTTTTAGTTTTATAAATTAGAGTTTCTTTTTTTCCTTTTTCATTTTGTTCTACTGTTATTTTAAAATATCCCTTTAAACTTAAATTTAGTAAAGTTGCAGAAAATACATTTCCAAAAGCAGTTGAAGCTGCATTTACTCCATTGTTATATAAAAACAATGCATCTGCAGGTGTTGAATTCTTATCTGGTTTTTCTCTAAAATATTCATATTTTTCTGTAGGAATAAGTTTTTTTGTGTTTTTGAATATCTTTATGTATTTAACTGTTTGTCGTAATAATATTATACCAATTATAACCATAACCGCAATTATAACAGTTTTTATTATCTTTTCATTTCTTTGTTTTCTTTCTCTTCTAACATTTGCTTCGTTTGCCCATTCAGTTTCTTCTTCTATTATACTTGGTAATACGTTTTTATTATATGTTCTTTCAGCTGTTTCAATCATTTCACTTGGCATTGCAATTCTTACTTCTACATAATTACCACTAATATAATTATCTAAACTAAATTCTACAGTATCAGTAGAGGTTACATATATTTCTCCATTTAGAGTTTCTACATGGCCCCACACTCTAATATCTTCTTTAGAATCTGCTTCCGATGGTAGCTTTATTGTACCAGTAATTTTGCTAGCATCAACTGCCGCATCGCTTCCTAGGAATTGCCAATAAAGCTCTGCACAGTCATCATATTTTTTAATTGCATCTACTACTGTATAGCTAATCTTATAAGTATTGGTAGCAGTACTATCATCTAATCCTACACCAAATGATATTTCGAATTTTCCATCATCATTTATTCCTCCGAAGTAATAATCTTTAGTTAAATGATATGCCCATTCGTCTGTTTCGGTAAAATCCCCTCTTCCAACTTCTGAAACCTGCACATTTGTTATTCCAGAATATTTATTTTCATCTAATTCAAATGTTTTATATAGTGTGTTTGTATTTGATATTCTTATGTTCCAAGTTTCAGTAACATTCATATTTCCGTTTGTATCAATTTCTGCATAAAAATCTAAATTGTTTAGGTATAGGCTTGCATTTGATTTAGTTGTAAGCCCTAGCAAAATAATGATTGCAAAAATTAATATAAAGATTATTTTTTTATTTTTCATACATTCTCCTTTTATTTAATTTTTATTCTTTATTGGTTATTTCCTCCAAATTTAATAACTCTTCCCAGCGTTTGTCTACTTCTTTTTGGAATTCCTCTATCATCCATTCATTTTCTGGTTTGAACATGTGTTTAAAACGTTTTTGTGGTCTTAAAAATTCTTCTATTGGTAGTTTATTTTTTGGTTTATAATTTACTACATATCTTCCATCTATTACTTCATATAATGGCCAGTAGCATGTTTCTACTGCTAGTTTGTTTATTTGCATTAGGTCTTCTGTATTATATCCCCAACCTCTTGGGCATGGTGTTAAAACATTTAAGAAGCAAGGTCCTTCTGTGTATATTGCTTTTTCAGATTTTTCATATAAATCTTTAAAGTTATTTACAGCAATTGTTTGTGCGACATATGGTAAATGGTGTGATGCCATTATTTCTGTTAAGTCTTTTCTTGACTGCATTTTTCCTGGTATAACTGTTCCTGCTGGGCTTGTGGTTGTATCTGCAAACTTTGGTGTTGCAGATGAACGCTGAATACCTGTATTCATGTATGCTCCATTATCATAGCATACATAAACCATGTCGTGACCTCTTTCCATTGCACCTGATAAGCTTTGGAATCCTATATCATAAGTTCCTCCATCTCCTCCAAATGCTATAAACTTAGTATCTTTTCCCTCTAATTTATTTTTTCTTTTTAATGCTTTATATGCAGCTTCTACTCCTGATAATGTTGCTCCTGCACATTCAAAAGCTGTATGTATAAAAGAATCAGTCCATGCTGTATATGGATATATAAAAGTGGAAACTTCCATACAGCCTGTTGCTGTACATATTACTGCATGGTCTTCTGGTTTTAAAGCTCTAAGTACCATTCTTCCTACCACAGGTGCTCCACATCCAGCACACATTCTATGCCCAGATGTAAATCTTGATGGTTTGTTTGCAATTACTTCTTTTAAATTATATGCCATGTTTTTACCTCCTTAATCCTAAATATCTGTAAGGGTTATCAATTTTCCCTGTTTTTACAATGTCTTGTAAATCAGTATATACACTTTCTAAATCAGATACTTTTGTATCTCTTCCACCTATTCCATAAATATAATTTACTGTTGGAACTGATACTTTATTTACTTGCATTGCTGATGTAATGTCTGTAAATAGTGGTCCGCCTACTGCATTTAATCCATCTGCTTTATCAAGTACTGCTACTGCTTTTGCATTTGCCAAAGCCTTTGCAATTTCTTCACCTGGGAATGGTCTAAATACTCTAACCTTTAAAACCCCTGCTTTTATACCTTGTTTTCTTAATTTATCTGCTGTAAATTTTGCAGTTCCCGCAGTAGAGTTCATTGCAACAATTACAATATCTGAATCTTCTGTTTTATATTCTTCAAAAAGGCTATACTTTCTTCCTGTTAGTTCTTCAAATTCTTTTGAAACTTCTTTTATTACTTTTTTTGCATTTCTCATTGCTTCTGCTTGTTGTGCCTTATGTTCAAATAAATAACTTTGTAAATCTAATGGACCAATTGCTATTGATTCTTTATGGTTTAATAAATAATGATCTGGCTCATATTTTCCTACAAATTTTTTTACTAATTCATCATCTTCTAATTCTATGTTTTCTATAGAATGTGATGTAATAAATCCATCTTGGCAAACCATTAATGGAAGCAATACATCTTTATTTTCGGCAATTTTATGTGCCATAAGTAAATTATCATATGCTTCTTGATTATTTTCTGAAAATAGCATAATCCATCCACTATCTCTTACCCCCATTGCATCTGAATGGTCATTATGTATATTTAATGGACCTGATACTGCACGGTTTACAAGTGACATTACTATTGGTAATCTTAAGCTTGATGCAATATAAATCATTTCCCACATTAATGATAAACCATTTGCAGAAGTTGCTGTCATCGCTCTTCCTCCTGCTGCTTCTGCTCCTATACATGCAGACATTGCACTATGTTCACTTTCTACTGCAACAAATTCTGTATCCACCTGACCATTACTTACAAATGTTGAAAAATATTGTGGTATTTCTGTTGATGGCGTTATTGGAAATGCCGCAACTACATCTGGATTTATTTGTTTCATTGCAATTGCTGCAGCTTCATTACCACTTAAACGTTCTCTAATTGACATTTTTATTTCCTCCTTATAATTTTTCCTTTATGTGTTTTATTCCATTTCTATTGCTCCAAATGGGCAAACCTTTGCACATACTCCGCATCCTTTACAATAATCATAATTAAAATCTTCTCTTTTTTGTTCTTTATTTACAGGAATTGCATCATCTGGGCAAACTGGGAAGCATAGTCCACATTGTTTACATTTTTCTGATAGGAATACAGGTCTTGCACTTCTCCAATCCCCTGTTTTAAATTCTCTTGCATTGCCTGCCTCATATATGTTTCCACCTATTGTCATTTCTTCCATAGGTGTATTGCTGTTTATTTTTTCATGCATTTTTTATTCCCCTTTCATTCTTTATATCTTTTCTATAGCTTTAAGTGCACTCTCTAGTGCTCTCATGTTTCCTTCAATAACCTCTGGTTTTTTTGCAAATTTGTGTTTAAAAGAGCCTTGCATATCATTTAGTAGTTCTTCATCTGTCATAACTCCACTGACCTTTACAATTGCTGCAAGCATTGGTGTATTTGGGAAATATTTTCCTAGTGTTTCTAAAGATATTTTTTTTGCATCTATTTTATATATTTCTCCTTCATATCCTTTTAGTTTTTCTTTTAGATAACTATTATCTTTGCTTGAGTTTATTACTATTGCTCCTGTTTTTTTAAGCCCTGCTGTTACATCAACAGTTTCTAATAAACTATCATCTACTACAACTACATAATCTGGTTCATATATATTACTATGAATTGTTATTGGTTTTGTACTTATTCTGTTGTATGCTGTAATTGGTGCTCCCATTCTTTCTGGTCCATATTCTGGGAACCCTTGTATATATTTTCCTGTATTAAATGCTGCGTCTGCCAAAAGTAGTGATGCAGTTTTTGCACCTTGTCCACCTCTGCCATGCCATCTAATTTCTATTAAATCATTCATTAAAAATTCTCCTTTCTAAAAATCTTTTTCTTGGTTTAGTATATGTCTTATCCTCTTAAAAGTCAAGTTTTATAAGGAATAAAGAACGGAAGTCATGGCAATTATATTTTCCTAATTCAAAATATAATTGCCACGACTTCCTGTTTTATTTACTCTTCTTCTGGAGCTTCTACAGGGCAAACTCCTGCACATGTTCCACATCCTATACAAGATTCTTGGTCTATTACAAATCTTTCTTCTCCTTGTTTTATGCATTGTACTGGGCATTCTGCTGCACATGCTCCACAAGATATACATTTATCTGTTATTTTATATGCCATTTTTTCACCACCTCTCAAATTAGAAGTAAGATGTGCGACCTTTTTAGTAATTCCCCGGAGAACTGCTATATTGTCACACTCCGCACCTCATTATTGTTTGTTTTGTTTATCTATTTTGTCTAGTTTTTCCATTTTTTGTAGTTCTTTTAAATCTTCTGGGTTTTCTTCATTTGCTTCTTCTTCTTTTTTTGCTCTTTTTATTACTTTTACATCTTTTAAGTCATATCTTTTGAAGAAAGTTTCGTCTCCATCTTTGAATTTTACTTTTATTCTCTCTTTTAGTGTTTCTACTCCACAAACTTCACCTTTTCCATCTTCTGTTTGCACAATTGAGCCTATTCCTGGTAATTTTTTTAGTTTATCTTCATATACTTCTTGCTCATATCTTAAACAACACATAAGTCTTCCACAATTTCCAGATATTTTTGAAGGATTTAGAGATACATTTTGTTCTTTTGCCATTTTTATTGTTACTGTATCAAAATTTCCTAAAAATGAACAACAGCATAATTCTCTTCCGCAAACGCCATTTCCTCCAAGTCTTCTTACTTCATCTCTTACCCCTATTTGTCTTAATTCTATTCTTGTTTTAAATATTGCTGCTAAATCTTTTACTAGGTCCCTAAAATCAATTCTTCCATCTGCTGTAAAGAAGAATAGCAATTTACTTTTGTCAAATTTATATTCAACATCCATTAGCTTCATATCTAGTTTATATTCTTTTATCTTTTCTTCACATATTTTAAATGCTTCTTTTTCATCTTTTTTGTTTTGTTCATTTTGTTTTCTATCTTTTTCTGTTGCAACTCTTATAATTTTCTTTAATGGAGCTACTATTTTTTCATCTGGTAATTGTCTATTTGCAATCATTACTTCTCCATACTCTTTTCCCATTGCAGTTTCAACTATTACATATTGTCCTCTAAAAACTCTTTTTCCATCTGGATCAAAAAAATATATTTTACCTGGTTTTTTAAATCTTACACCTATTATATTAGCCATTTATTTCCTCCCACACTTTTAGCAATAAATTATCTATTGTCATATCATAATTACTATTTTTCTTTAATCTGTCTTTAGTTTCTTCAACAATTTTTATGCAATTTGTGTATTTTATATTTTCCTTTATTTTGTTAAACAATATGATATTTATATAATCTAATATTTCATAAATGTAGTCTTTATCTTTAAATACCAAATCTTTTTTATTTAACAAATCTATAATATTTATTTTTTCTAAATTAGAAAATATTGTTTTTATTTCGTTAAAAATTTCCTCTTTTCCTTGAACTGATAGTGCCTGTGTTACACTTCCCCCTGCAATTTCTAACATATTTTCTGTAACTTCTTTATAGTCGTATTTTTCTTTTAATATTTTTATTATTTCATTATCTTTTAATGGATTAAATTTTATTTTTGTACATCTTGATTTTATAGTATTTAGTAATAAATTTTCGTTTTCAGTAATTAATATTATTACTACATATTCTGGCGGTTCTTCTAGTGTTTTTAATAAACTATTTTGTGCTTCTTTAGTCATTTTTTGACTATCATTTATTATATAAACTTTTCTTGAACCTTCAATTGGTTTTTCATAAACACCTTTCACCATTTCTTTTATAGTTTCTGTTTTTATACTTTTTTCTTCTATTTCATCTATTATTTGAATATCCGGATTATTTTCACCATTAAATTTAATGCATGATTCACATGTGTTACATGGTTTTTGTTCACCTTGGCATAGTATTGCTTTTGCAAATTCTTTGGCAATCATGAATTTTCCTATTCCATTTTGTCCAATAAACATATAGCTGTGTGATATATTTTGGGTTTTTATTGTATTTTCTAATATTTTTTTTGCTTCTTCATTTCCTAAAATATTATTAAACATTATCTACTCCACTTTTCCAAATTTAGAAAAAGGCCAAAATCTTATCCATACCTTGCCTTCTATTTTCGATACTGGTATACAACCAAAACACCTACTATCAGTACTGTGGTCTCTATTATCTCCCATTACAAATACATAACCTTCTGGCACTACTATGTCTGAAAATACTCCATATTGCCCCATATTTGTTGTTACGCCTTCATTTAAGTATTCTTCTTTTATTTCTTGTTCATTTAAGTATACTTTACCATTTTTTATTTCTATATGGTCTCCCGCTATTCCTATTACTCTTTTTATATAGCTTGTTTTATTTAATTCTAAAATATAGTAAACAAATTTACTCCATAACCCTTTTGGTTCATTTTCATAAATTGCTACTGGATAATCAAAATTTACATTTGCTGCAGCTACAATTGTTGCACTTGGTGCTTCAAATGTTACTATATCTCCTCTTTCATATGTGCCTTTTGCAGTTTTTGTTATTCTACTTAAAATTAATCTATCTCCTGGCATGAAAGTTGTTTGCATTGATTGTTGTTGTACTATTGTTGGTGTTCCTATATAATATCTTACCAGCAAAGCTAAAACTACAGCAATTATTATACAGTAACCCCATTCTAGTATCTCTTTAATTACAACTCTTTCTCCCATATGTAACCTCTTTTCTTCTAATAATTATACATTAGTATTTAAGATTTTACAATTAAAATATAAAATTTTTATTATTCTTTTTCGTTTACTGTTGGTATTGTTATAACAACCTCTGTTCCTTTGCCAACTACACTTTTTATATCTATTCTTCCGCCATTTTTGTCCAATATTTCTTTTGCAATTGATAATCCTAGGCCTGTTCCTCCTAATTCTCTTGATCTTGCCTTATCTACTCTATAAAATCTTTCAAATATTCTATCAAGGTCTTTTTCTGGAATTCCTACTCCACTATCAATTACTTTTATATATGCATCATTATATACAAATCCTACATATATTTTTATTGTTCCACCGGTTTCCGTGTGTATTTTACACTATTTGATAGTATATTTAATACTACCCTTTCTATACCATCTTTATCTGCATATACATGTGGTACATTTGCTGTTACAAAACATTCCACTTTTTGTTTTTTCTTATCCATTTCTATTTGCAAATATTCTTGGCATTTTTTTACTAATTCACCTAAATCAAATTCTGTTTTTTCCCATTTTGTATTTGCATCATCATGTTTTGAAAGTGTTAATAAGTCATTTACAAGTTTAGTCATTCTTACAGCTTCAGTTGTTATTACATTTAAAAATTTGTCTTGAATTTCCTTATCATAATCCATTTCTGAAAGTGTTTCTGCATAACCCATTATAGATGTAAGTGGTGTTTTTAATTCATGTGACACGTCTGCTATAAATTCTTTTCTCATATTATCTAGCTTTACGTGTTCAGTTATATCTTGTACTAGTACTATTATTCCAGATGGTCTTTCATTTTCATCTTTATATGGTGCAAAAAATAGTTTTAAGTATTTATCTCCAATATTTACTATTTTTTCAGTACTTGTCCAGTCATCTAAGTAAATTAATTTTTCCATATTTATTTCTTCATCTAGTTTATTGAATATTTCCTCAAAAGTTTTTTCTTTTTCAGTAATATTTAACAAATTTTTTGCTGCAGGATTTATATGTATTATTTTCCCTTTCATATTAAATGCTACTATACCATCATTCATATAACGTAAAATTGTTTCCATTTGTTTCTTTTGTCTTATTACTTCATTAAAATTCTCTTTTAGTCCAGAGTTTACGGCATCAAATGCATTTGTTAACTCATCTATATCATTTTTTGCATTTTCTGTAAATGTTTGGTCTATTTGTTTTGCACTTTGAATTAGTTTTAATATGGGTTTATCTACTATTTTCTTTGTAAACCAAATTGTTACTAAAGATATTAACAAAAAAGCCACTACTAAAATTGCTAGAACTATTTTAAAATTAGCTATTTCTTGAACTAATATATCTTTTTCCACTATAAGTGCTTGTAAATTTTCTAGTCTTACAATAGCAAAAATGCCAAATGACCCAAACATTATGACTGCAAGTAGAACTATTATTAAAATTATTTTTATTTGTGTACTTTTTATCATTTTCTTCTCCTATTTAATAGGGTTCGGCATGCCGAACCCTACCCTAATATTTTTTTATTTTTTATTCTGTTTTTATATAATAGCCAACTCCTCTTTTTGTTACTAAGATATCTGGATTTGCTGTGTCTTTTTCTATTTTTCCTCTTATTCTTCTTACTGTTACATCAACTGTTCTTATATCTCCATAATATTCATAGCCCCATACTTTTTCTAGTAATAACTCTCTAGTTACTACTTGTCCTTGTTGCATAGCTAAAAATTTTAATACTTCAAATTCTCTTAAAGTTAAATCTATGTTTTTTCCATCTATTTGAGCTTCAAATTTATCTAAGTCTAATGTTAATCTTCCTACTACTATTTTTTTAGTTTCAATTTTTTCTTTTTCTTCTTGTGAAACTAAGTTTACTTCCTGTTTTCTTAAGTTTGCTTTTATTCTTGCCATAAGTTCCCTTACACTAAATGGTTTTGTAATATAGTCATCTGCCCCTAATTCTAGTCCTAAGATTTTATCTATTTCTTCATCTTTTGCTGTAAGCATTAGAATTGGAACATTTAAAGATGCTTTTATCTTTTTGCATACTGTTAATCCATCCATTTTTGGAAGCATTATATCTAATAAAATTAAATCTGGTTTTTTAGCTAAAGCTACATCAACTGCTTCCATACCATCATTTGCCTCTAATGTATTATACCCTTCTTTTTGTAAATTATATACTAAAATATCAACAATAGGTTTTTCATCATCAACAATTAATATTGTTTTTTTATTTTCAAGATTCTCCATTTGTGAAAGTTCCCCTTTCTTTTTTTCGAAACTTTTTATCTTATACGATAATTTATATCACATTAGAGAAATTTATACAAGTTTTTTGTGACAATTTTATTACATTTTTGTAACATACATGAAAAAGGCAATCACCAAATGTGATTGCCTTTTGTTTCTTATTTAATTCCTTTGTATTTTTTTAATTTAAACGTTGTAAGTCCTAATAAAATGCCTAATACTGTAATTACTGTTATTACAACTTTTGATGCTCCTGTTTTTGGGAAAATTGTGTTTGTTATTGTATTGTCTTTTTTATTTTCATTATCCTTATTTCCTTTTTCTTCATTTTTATTTTCATTGTTATTTGCATCATTATTATCTTCATTATTCTTGTTGTCATCATTTTTGTTATCATTATTTTTATTGTCTTCATTTCCACTATTATTGTCTATTTTGTAATCACATACTGTACATTTTTTAGTCTCTGTACCATCATCATTAGTATAAGTTTCAAATGTATGTTCCTCAACTGTTCTTTTATCATTACATTTTGAACATTGTACCCAGTGGTTTGTTTCATCATTTTTTACTATGTATTCGTGTTCACAGTTTTCTACAGAAGTACTACATTTGTTACACTTTCCGTCTTCATAATTATGTTCCTCTTTATATTCATATTTACATACTTTACAAGTGCCACTATGTGTTCCATCCCCATTATCTTTGTATGTAAATTCATGGTCTTTTAAGCTGCCTTTTTTAAAATATCCACAAATTGAGCATTCTTCCCAATGTTGAGTTTCATCACTTTTTTCTACATATGAATGTTCACAGCCATTATTTTCAGCTGATTTAAGAGCTCCGCAAGCTGTACAAGCTGTATCTTCAGTTTCAGTTGCAAGTAATAATACATATGGTTTCGCATTATTGCTTGCTACTCTTCTCGTATATCTCGAAGCTACTGCATCACCGTAGGTATGTTCTTGTTTAACTGTATATCCACAGACCGTGCAAACATCGCTATGTGTTCCATTACTGTTGTCTACATATTTACTTACGATATGGCTTTCTTCTTGTCCATAAAATGTTTGTCCGCACCCCGGAAATCTGCAAGTATACGTTTTAGTATGACCAGTTGCTGAAATCTTATACCCTACTGGTTTGCCACCATCATGGTCTTGATATTTGTATGCACAAACTGTACATCTTCCTCCATTAGCATGAGTTCCCCCAGAGTGTTCCTCTGCTCTTTTTTTCGTGCTCACGTTGCAACCTGGATATGAGCAAACTGTGTCAAATCTATGTATTGTACTATCGTATGGTTTACATTCTATCTTGTAAGAATGATCTTGATATGTTCCTCCGCAGGCTGTACAGTTTCCACCATTGTCATGAGTTCCTCCAGAGCAATTTTTGGTAATAACAGTATCAACTTCACAGTCAGGGAATGAACACTTCATGAAACTCTTATGTGTTCCATCTCCATTATACTCAATTTTCCACTCTATAGCTGGAACATGTACTTGATATGATTCTCCACAAACTTCACATTTTCCACCATTTTCATGAGTGCCTCCTGTATGTGCATTAACTAATATAGCTCCCTCGAAACCACAAATCTCACATATCTCGGGTTTATTACAAGTTGCCGGAGTAAATGAATGTGGACCATTTAGCATACTGTTACATCTTGAGCAAGTTGCTCTGTGCCCAGAGCTATCTTTTTTCCATGAACCCCAGTTATGTCCCAAAGCGTTTATTGTTACACCGCATTTGTTACATTTTCCTTGTTTTGTACACGTTGCCGTTGTGCTAGCTGTACAAGCTTCTACGTCGCCGGTCTCGTTTCCACAGTTTGCGCAAACTCTTTTATGCATACCTACTCCAATAGATTTAAATGCAGTATTGTCATGAGATCCTAGTGGACCACCTGTAGTACCACATTGGCTACATGTTCCTCGTTTTGTACATGTTGCACCTTGGAACGTACACGCTTCAGCGGTACCAGGTACTGGATTTTCGCAGTATGCACAAATTCTTTGATGCATACCCGCTCCAATAGATTTAAATGCAGTATTGCTATGTGCTGTTGGTGAAACACCTGTTGCACCGCATTTGCTACATGTTCCTTGTTTTGTACATGTTGCACCTTGGAATATACATGATTCAGCTGTACCCTCTTCTAGGCTTCCGCAGTTTGCACAAGCTTTTTGGTGCCTACCTCCTCCAATAGATTTAAATGTAGTATAGTTATGACCTGCTGATGCAAAACCTGTTGCACCACATTTGCTACATGTTCCTTGTCTTGCACATGTTGCACCTTCAAATGTACACGCTTCAGTGTCGCTTGACTCGTTTCCACAAATTGCGCAAATTCTTCGGTGCATACCTGATCCAATAGATTTAAATGCAGTGTAGCTATGATTGCAAGTTGCAGCTTTTTGGTTTCCACATTTTGTACATGCCCCATTTTCGAATGTACACGTTTCATATGAACCAGGTTCTGTACCTCCACATTTACTACAAACATGGCTATGCATATCAGATCCTTTAGAAACCCATTTATTATAATTATGTTCACAAGTTGACCCTGAACTACTTGCTTTTGTATATCCGCACTTTGTACATGACCCATTAGCGTCATATGTACAACCTTCAGTTGTACCAGATATATTAGTTCCACATCTACTACAAGTCATTCTGTGTTGACCTGCTCCAAAAGAAGTATATGTGTACTGATGTCCTAATGCTGCCTTACCTACGGCTTTGCCACATCTTGTACATTTTCCAGCTTCTGTACATGTTGGGCTTCCAGGAGTATGCCCTAATGCTGAACCCGTCTGGTATCCACAGTATGGACATGTTGCTGGTTTCTCACATGTAGCTGCAGAAAGCGTAGGGTGTGATGTACATGCTGGGCAAGTTGCTGCTGCAACTTTACCATTTCTAACAAGAACCCCTATAAATAATGCAAATACTAATATGCATAAAATTGTAAAAATAATTAATTTTCTTTTTCTTCTCTCAATTAAATTCATTTTTTTAACATTCCTTTCATTAGTTTACTTCTTTATATGCATTTATTATAACATTTATCTACATTTTTTGTGTTACAGGCGCATTACATTTTTATGACAATTATGTAAAAAGCTGCCAAAAATTGCGGCAGCTTTTCTTACATAATCACTTCTATCTCATTTATGTTTCCATCATCTACTAATTTTATTTGTAAATCTTTTATTTCTTTCCCATTCAATAGCATTTCTTTTACTCCTGTGTTTTTTTCTTCTGGATTCTTTACTTTTATATTATAAATACTGTTTCCGAACTTATATCTTATGCTATATTCTTTCCAGTCTTTTGGTATACAAGGATTTATTCTTAATACTCCATTTTCTATATTTAATCCTAAAATATTTTCTAACCCTATTTTACAAAACCAACTTGATGAACCTGTATACCATGTCCATCCTCCTCTTCCTTCTAATCCTTTTGCTTCATATATATCAGCAGGTATTACATATGGCTCTACTTTGTATTTTTTTGCAGAATCTTTTGTTCTTGAGTGTTCTATTGGATTTATCATTGTGTAATATTCTACTGCTTTATCTCCAAAACCTAGTTTTGTAAATGCCAAAATTGCCCACATTGCTGCATGTGTGTATTGTCCTCCATTTTCTCTTACTCCTGGGAGATATGCCTTTATATATCCTGGTTCTATTTTAGTTTTTTCAAATGGTGGGTCTAATAATTTTATTAAACCATTTTCTTTGTCTATTAATAAATTTTCTAAACTTTCCATTGCAATATATTTTTTATCGTTGTCTGCTGCACCTGAAATTACGCCCCAACTTTGAGATATGCTATCTATTCTGCACTCTTCATTTTCTACACTTCCTATTGGGTCGCCATTATCCATATATGCTCTTCTAAACCATCTACCATCCCAACCATTAGTGTTTAATGCTTTTTTTAATTTTTGTTTTACTTCCTCATATTCCTTTATCCTTTTATCATCTTTTTTTATTCCACAAATTTTAGTAAATCTATCTAATATATTATAAAGGAAAAATCCTAGCCATACACTTTCACCTTTTTTATTATTTCCTACTGTATTTAAACCATCATTCCAGTCTCCGCTTCCTATTTTTGGTAAACCATTTTCCCCAAAATCTAAAGATTTTTCTATTGCTCTTATACAGTGATTGTATATTGGTTCTTTTACATCTGATATTTCATATTTATCATATTTTTCATCAATTCCTTCTGGTAAAATTTCTCCTGCCAAATATGGAATTTCCTCATCTAATATAGTAATCTCTCCTGTATAATCTATATACTCGCAAACTACATATACAAGCCACAATAAATCATCCGAAAACCTTGTTCTTATTCCTCTTCCGAGTTTCCTCGTGCCACCAATGTTCTACATCTCCTTCTATAAATTGGTGTTTTGCTGAAGTTAATATTTGTTTTTTCATTAAACTTGCATCTATATATTTTACTCCTAAGGTATCTTGAAGTTGGTCCCTAAAGCCTATTGCTCCTCCAGATTGATAATAACCTGATTTTGCCCATAGTCTTGAAACGATACTTTGATAAGCAGACCAACCATTTAGCATAATATTCATAGATTCTACTGGAGTATTTACATGAACTTTATTTAATAATTCATACCAATATTTTTTTGTGTTTTTTAACAAATCTTCACATTTTTTTGTATCTCTATAATCTTCATTTAAAGGTTCGTTTTCTTTTTTTATTCCTAAGTTTAATAAGATATCTTGTGCTTCATAAGCTTCTAATGTTACATTTATTTCTATTGCGATACAAGATTGCTTATAAATTCCACTCGTATTTCCTAGACACTTTTGGGGATTTTTTAGATCCATATTTCCAAGGAATAAATTTTTATCTCCTGTAAAGGAATTTATTTTTTTATTAGTTGTAGCAAAGACCTCTTCGTCTTTCATCTCTTGTTTATACATATTGGTTGCTATTACGAAATTTCCCTTTTTCTCTACTTTTATAAACCCAGAAGTCTTTATTTCATCTTCTCCTAAAACTGGTTTGATATAATAAACTATTTTTAAATTTTTTTGCTCATTTGAAGTATTTTTTAATCTTAAAATATTTATCTTTACTGAATCTTCTAATGGTACAAAAGTATCTAATTCATGTAATATTTCATCTTTTAGAGTTTTTAATTTTACATACCCAAATCCATAAGTTATATGATATTCTTGGATGTTGCTTATATTTTCTGAAAGGCTCCATTTTTTGCCATTATCTAGGTTCTCCAAATAAACTATTTCTGATGGTATATCCCTACTTGGTGTATTATTCCAAGCTGTTATTCTGTTTAATCTGCTATTTTTATACCAAGTAAATCCTCCTAAATTTTGTGTTACTAATGTTCCGAACTCTGGATTTGCTAAAATTAATGACCATACTGTTGGAAGTTTTTGATTATCAGAAACTTTAAATTTATATTCTAATCCATCTTCAGTAAATCCGCCATATTCATTATAATATTTTAAGCTGATGTAGTCCTCATTTAAGGTTTCTATGTTATCATTTGTTAATGGTAAAAGTGGATTTCTTACACTGTTTTGCTGTCTTCTGCTTAAAAATTCCTCTTCTAGGTCTTTTAGCTGAGTTTCAACATTTCCTAAACTTGCATCTAAAATTAAATTTGCTCTAAATTCTAATAATTCTAAGTCTTCTTTTTCTAGTTCATTTTCATTTATTGTAAAAATTCCGCCAAATATATTTTTCAAATACAATAATTGCCTGTTTTGTATTTCGCCATCAATTTCATTTTCTAAATAATGTTCATAAGAATTAATTTCTCTATTTAAAATTACTAATTCAATTTTGATATTTTTACTTCTAAAAAATTCATAGGCTTTTAAAACATCTTTTAGAATATATTTTTCATTTATATCTCTAATTTTAACTAAAAGTATTGGTAAATCCCCTGATATTCCAAATTTCCATAAGTCACTTTGTGAATATACATGATTTGGAACAACATCTGTTTCTAAATGTTTCATTGGATTTTGGAATAAAAGTAATGATAACATTTTTTGATATTTTTCAATATCTTTTCCTTTAAGACCTAAATAAATGCTTTCCGCTTCTGTTTTTGCTCTTGATAGTTCAAATACTTTTGTAATTGCATTTGTATTTTTGTATTCATTTAACCTATTGGTAAC
>OIEN01000590.1_pt1 | contig 21114 bp, 19 predicted proteins | sample 1581741 | NCBI WGS metagenome assembly OIEN01 (sample SAMN01760944, study PRJEB22395) | human gut metagenome | reverse complement strand
CATATAACTAAATCTTCATGTGTTCTGCTTGGTACTTAAATATAATACTACTTTTTTTGACTTCTGTCAACACTTTTTTGAAAAATTTTTCAAAAAAGTGTGCCGTTTTTTATCTTTTAAATATTTCTTCGCCTGAACATAGCCTAACTCATACAATTCATCGATTTTTGAGTAGTCAAGTAGAGATATGTTTTTTGTTTTTAATGTAAGCAAATAGTCTATTCCCTCTATTTCATAGTTTGATAATTCATGGCACAATATATCTATTGATTTTGAAATATTATCTATTATATTTTTCCTACACTTTTCTTTTTTCTCATTTTCAAATTTAACACAGAAAACTATATCCGCTCCATTTCTCTTTGTTTCTTTCCATGGTAAGTTTTCTCGAATTCCTCCATCTATTAATTCTTTATCCTCAAATTTGCAAGGTGAAAAAACACCTGGATAACTGCAACTTGCTCTAACGGCTTTTCCAATACTTATATCATTTATATATTTTATTTCATCTGAATATGCCCCTCTTTGTAGCATTGAAGAAAACATATATAGTCCACCATCATTTAGGTCCACACTAGGTATTAATAGATTTGATTTTATTTGACTAATATTATATATGCCCTTTTGTTCTCCCGCTTCATTTACAATTTTCTCAATCTTTTCGCCACTATTTAAACCTTCAATTATGATTTGATTATAGACTATAAGTCCCCATATTAATTTTAAAACATTTTTTAATTCTACACCATTTATTTTTCTACACTGTTTTTTAAATAATTTATAAATTTCATCTGCACTATACCCCATAGCTGCTAGAGCTGCAACTATGCTACCTGATGATGCGCCTGAAATGTAATCATATTTTATATTTTCCTCTTCCATAGCTTTTAACACACCAATATGTGCAGCCCCTTTTACCCCGGCCACCTGCTAAACAAACTGCTAATTTCATTAATTACCTCACCTGAAAATATACTATGATGTTTATTTATTTTTTGTTACTAAAATCATTTTTGGTTTTTACCAAAAATACAATATTTTCTAACTGGGCAATCTTTGCACTTTGGTTTTCTTGAATCACATGTCTGTCTTCCATGCCATACCAGTAAATGATTTACATCTTTATAGTATTCTTTTGGAATAAGTTTTAAAATATCTTGTTCGATTTTTTCTGGTTCTTTTTCTTTGGATAATCCAATTCTACTTGCAATCCTTTTTGCATGTGTATCTATGGCTATTCCCTGTGGATTATTGAAAGCTTCTAACATTATTACATTTGCACTTTTTCTTCCTACTCCAGGCAATTTTAGTAATTCCTCCATAGTTTTAGGAACCTCTCCATTATACTTTTCTATAATTTGTTTTGCCATTGCTTTAATGTTTTTAGCCTTATTTTTGTAAAATCCACATGGATAAATTATTTTTTCCAACTTCGAAAGTTCCATGTTATTTATAGCTTCACAAGTTCCATATTTTTCAAATAGACCGAGGAGTAACTTTATTTACTCTCTCATCTGTACACTGTGCAGATAGCATTACTGCTACAACCATTTGGAATGGAGTATCAAAGTTTAGGCTGCAACAGGCATCTGGATAACTTTTCTTTAGTATTTTGATTATTTCTACTACATTTTCTTTGTTCATTTCTCAAATTTACTCCTTAATTTTAATTTAGTATATCATAAATAAAAAATATCCACAACACACTGTGTATATTGTGGATATTTTTTTAGATTTTCTTATTTTCCTATAAACATTTGAACATAAACTTTTCCATATTTTGGACTACTTACAACTGCAAGTCCTGTATAATTATAATTACTGTTTAGAATGTTTGCTCTATGCCCTTCAGAATTCATCCAAGCTTTTACTGCTGCACTGTTGCTTGAATTACCTGCTATGTTTTCTCCCGCATATTTGTAAGTTATACCAAAGCTTTTCATCATATCAAATGGAGAGCCATATGTTGGTGAAGTGTGTGAAAAGTAATTATTTTCCACTAGGTCTTGTGCTTTAACCCTTGCAACATTTTGCAGTTCACTATCAATTTTCAATGCAGTAAGTCCCTGTGCAGTTCTTTCCTTATTTACTAGATTAAAGGTCTCTTCTTCATCTTTTGTAAGTTCCTCACTTTTAACAGTACTGCTATTGTTCTGCCCGTTTGTATTATTAGTTGATTTTGTTGGATATATTAGTTTTACATACTTAGAATTTGCCATGCCAATAAAATCACCTTCTGTTTGTATTACATACCAATCTCCTATTTTTGCAAAAATTCTAATATACTGATTCTTATAAATCATTGTTACTACTTTATATTTTGTACCTGGTCCCTCTCTAACATTTAAAGCTGAAGCTGTAACCAACCCTGTTGATGTTCCAACTATTTGGTAATGAGACATTGCTTGTGAACTATTGTGTACTAAAATTATCATAATAAATAGTACTAAACAAATTACAATTTTTCTAATTTTCAAAATAAATCATCTCCCAATATATATTATTGAAAGTTTTTATTTTTTTATACGATTTTTTTTAAATTAAAAGAAAACCAACTCGAAATTTTCATTCGAGTTGGTTTGGAGATTTTGTCTCTTAATTGGCAAAGTAGATAAGTATGGCAATTGCCACTCCTAGCATAACTAGCCAACCAATCCAATTGCCTATCCGAGAGCCATTATTCCGGTTTCTAATCACGTCAATGATATAGGTGATAACAGCAATCCAAAGGCAAAAGTCAAGCCAACCTAAGAGAACCTTAAGCAAAAACATTAGCATGATTTTCTCTCCTTTATCACACCCTTATTGGGTGTTTATTACCTTTATTATACCATATGGCACAACTTAAAGCAATTTTTAGTGTCCTCTATTTATTAATCTATCATAAGCTTCTTCTCCCATATCTCTGCCTTTTGATTCTTCTTGTTTTGTTTGTTCACTTTCTTCTTTTAATTTTAGTTTTGCATCTTCCTCTGTTAGTTGTAGTTCACCAACAACGTAGCCATAAATTTTATTTGATTCTTCAAAAGTATATCCATCTTCCATATATTCATTTATTTTTCTTTGTTTGCTAAATTCATCTAGTGATAATCCATCCTGGCTATATCCACTTGTTTTTAGTTCTTCTTGCCTTTTTGCAAGCACTCCTGTTTGAGGTGTTTTATTCTTTTCATCTATTAAGTTATTCATTCTCTCTGTATTTCTATCAGTTCCATGAATATCTATATTTTTTCCTTCCCATTCTCCATTTCTTCCTTGGTGTATTGTTTCTATTTTTAAGTATCCATATTGATCCTTATACATTGCTATTCTTATGTCTTGAGTGTTGTGATTTTTGTCTTCTAAGCCTTTTGCTGTCATAACCCTATATGGTACTTCATCTCTTACATTTTGGCCATCATTCCCAAGTCTTGTAACTTCTGTTCTATCTTTTATTTCTTCAAAACCTGGTAATTCTTGAGCTTGGCCATCTTTATCTAAATATTCTGCATGAATTCTATCTTTTGAATCTAAATAGAAATAAGCTGTTTTGGGAATGTTGGGATAATTCTTATAAAATTGGCTATCTCTTCTTATTTTGCATATGTTATTTACTTTTATTCCTTTTTTCTTTGCTAATACTTCTTGTTCCTTTTCTTGTTCTGCATTCCCTAGCTCCTTTTCATCATCTTCTTTTTCTTCATCTGTTTGTTCTTGTTCTTCATCTTTTATGCTATCTTTTTCTTTCTGCATTTCCCTTTCCTGTTCTATCTCTTCTTTAGTTTTTGGTTCAATTTCTTTTAGTTGTTCTTGTAATTTTTCTATATCCACATTGTCTTTTTCAAGTCCTAATAGATTTAGCATATCTCCTAACTTCTTTTTATCTTCATCAGAGTACTTATCATCATTTAAAAGCTCCATATTTGGCTCTAATTTACCTTTTTCATTTATATTAGCAATTAGAACATCTTCACCATTAAATTTAATATAAACTCCATATTCTACATTAGTTTTCCCATTTTCATCCTCATATTTTTTTTCTTCGATTAAAGTATTGCTTAAAATGCTATCATTCTTTTCTTTAGTTTTTCTTGGTAAAACTACATCTTCATAATACTTATCTTTTTTTAATTCTTGAGCTAAATCCTTTTCCATTTTAAACACCTCTCTATTTAATATTATACATCAAATTGGATTGATAAATCCATCCTTTCTCCTAATGTTATTTTAAATTGCTTTTGCATTTTATTTGCTTTAGTGCTAATACTGTCTTTTATTGTAACGGTGCAAATATTGTCTTCATTTAGCTCTTTTGAAGCAACTATATTTCGTGCGTAAAAATTATTTTTTACATAATTAATAAAACTCTGTTCTGTTGGGAAATTTGTTTCTTTAAAATTTGTTTCGAGTAAGTTATAAGCATTTGTGTAGTCTGCTGAGTTTAGCATTAAAATAAACTTTTCAGCACTTAGTTTTATTTTGTTTTCATCGCTTTCATTTGAGTAGTCTAGCATAGTATAGTTATCCAAAATTATTTCATAGTTCATGTATGAATTTTCTATAATTTCATAATAATTTCCATACTCATCTGTACCTTTATATACTTTTTTGCCAGATGTTTCCTCAATGTTGTATTGAACAATTCTAATGTTTTTTAGTTGTTGTTTTTTTTCATTCAAAAACTGGATAAATTTGCTTGGCTCGTTAAACCTCTTGTTTCTATATTCAGAGTTCAATAGATTGTATGCTTTTTCAGTATCATAAAAAATTCTAAATGAATAGTCTTCTAAGTAAATATCCATTTGTTTTGCATTATCTATGTATTCATATTCAAATTCGTTATATGTTCTTTCATATATTTCAACCTTGCTGTTTTGTTCTAGTGGTTTTCTATTTATAAATTCCTCTTGTGAACTTTTTTGAATCATATAGCCTTTGTTTTCAGAGGTTAGGTATAACACTAAATATTCTTCTTTAGTTGTTGATGAATTGTTGCCATTTGCTATTGACAATGTTCCCTGGATAAAATATTTGCTCATGTGTTCATTCTTGGTTACATATGCTTCTTTTACTACATATCTTACATCATTTTGTATTAAATAGCTTTCGTTTCCTCCTAGTTCGTTTATTGCTGTTTCGTTGTTTTCTTTGATATAGTTAAAGTATTTGTTAATATTCTTGTTTAAACTATATAAAACTGAATTTGAAGTTTCCTTTTCGATACTTGTATTAAATGTCAACACTGTTGTTTCAGGAGAAATTATATCGTTATTTATATTGTTTTCTATGCTTGGAGTGATATTGTTACTAATCACATTTCTTTTTGTGTTTTTGCTTTCCATTCTCAATATTGCTAGTGTAATAATTAAACCAATAACTAATATTGATAATATTATTATAAGTAATTTAATATTTTTCATAAACATCATTCCTTATTTAATGGCATAAAATCTTGTACATCCAATTAAAACTCTGTCAGCATCAATCCAGCCACTTACGCCATATGAATTATTTCCTGTATATGGATTAGATAGATAAAACTCATTTGTTGAAGCATTGTAATCTAATAATGCCATAAAGTGTGTACTATTAGTAAATTGGCTAGGTGGCACTACTTTTATAATAGCTGGACCTGAACCTTTTACATGGTTTTTAATAGTTTCCTTTTGCTGTTCTGAAAAGGTTATATCTGCTCCGAGTGGTTCTGTAAATGAAATTCCTTCTCCTAATAAAGCTCCTGGAATACTCATTCCTGCACCTTTTACTGCATATTTTTGAGCTAATTCCAATGGGTTTACTTCACTATTTCTATATCCGCTTACAATAATAGTTACTGCTATTAGAGAACATCCATCCTTCTTTACAATTGATGTTCCACACCATTGGCTTAGTGAATATGAACCAATGTTCTGTTTATAGTTTCTATATGTTCTTCCTGCTTTACTTACATATGAATTAGGATATCCATCACCTGAAAGGCTTGTTTCCCCATATTCTATAATTCCAGAATCCAATGCAGTCTTCTGCATTTTATTTTCAATATTATTTGCCCATTCATCTGAGGTATCATCCCCAACATAATCTTTAGCAATTTCTTTAGTAGTTGTATATCCATTATTCTTCCAATTTCCTGCCTTTTGTTTTATCTCATCTAAAAAGGCTTCAAAATCATTTCTATTTTCCTCAAATGCAATAGTAACTAAAAGTGCTGAACTATAACCATAATCTGCCTGCCATTTGTAAATTTCATCTATGTAATTTTTCATTTTATTTTTAAGTTCAGTATTTGATGAATCATAACCATTAATAAAATCCTCTATCTCACTTTTACTAAAAATCCATTCGGGAGTTGTAACATCGGTTCCTCCTGATTCACCAGAGACTGATGAATTATAGTCCTCTAGGTTTGATATTGAATCTCCAGACTCTTTGTTTCCTTCTAAAAGAGTAACAAAGGCAGATAATAATATACTGACTAGAATAACAACGGCCAAGACTTTCGCTATTAAAATAGCCATTGGAACTACAACGGATTTTATTGCATTCATAACTACTTTTCGTACTGGGTTAAACTTTTTCTTCATCTTTTTTTCAAATTTAGATTTTTCTTCTCTAAAATCTCTGTCTAACTCTGGGTCATTATTCATTATATTATTCATTTTTCACCTCGCCTATATTAATAGGCAGATATAGAATCTGCCTATTTTGTTTATGTAAAGTCATCAATTTCTCTAAATAATCTTCTTGCATCGTTTTCATCATCAATTCCAAATCGTTTTGCATATCTAATGAATCCAGATTCATCATTAAACAGTCTATCTGGTAAATTCTTTGCAATTTGCATACGAGCTGCAATTTGTGAAGCACTTAATCCTTTATGTCTATTTTTATCTCTAACCTTTCTGTAATGTTTAACATCTGTTACTCCTATTGAAGAAATTGACTTATATTCATCTCCATTTACACCATTTTGCATTGCACTTCTAATAACACTTTGGTCTGAAATTCCATTATCCAAAAATGTTTGAGCCACCTCTTTAATGTTTCTTCTGCCCCATTCTTGTTGAATAGTTGGATCTTGTGCAATAATTTTGTAGTTATCTGAATTGAAGAATTGTTTATCAAATGCCTGATTATTATATGCTTCAACTCCGATTAGCACCTTTTCTAAATTTGTCTACATTTTTCTCAATTGTTCCAGCTGCATTACCAACTAAAGCGTTACCTCCAGCATATCCAGCTACTGCTGCACCACCAGCTTTGCTTAAAGCTCCTCCTGGATCTTCAAATAAATGTCCATCTGCAATTTCATTTGCAAGCATTGTAGTTCCTGCTAGTCCGCCTAGCGCTAATCCGGCAGTTACCTTTGCGCCTTTCTTTGCAGCACCTCTAAGTGTTGTTCCTGGTGCTGAAAGCAGTCTATTAACTCCTGTTATTTCTCCCACACCTCTTAATATATTATAATCACCTTGTTTTGAATTGTTGTTGTTTTGATTTCTAGGAGGGTTATTCTTTGGTGGATTATTCTTTGGTGGATTGTTGTCTGGATTATTGTTATCTGGGTTATTGTTGTCTGGAGAGTTATTGTCTCGAGGATTATTCCCTGGATTACTAGAATCTATAGGTCCTCGAGAAGCTGTTCTTACTCCACTTGGTGCCTTGCCTCCACCAGCCTCATCATCTTTTGATGGTTTATTTTTAATCTTGTTTAGCATACTCATCATAAATGCACCGCCAGCTGCTGCACCCAAAGTGCTAGAAGGAGAACTTGATTTTAGTCCAAACATTTCCTTTATAATTTTTTCTGCTGGGACCATAAATGCTAAAGCAACAATTGCATACAAAACATTTACTTTTGCAAAATCCATTGCATTAACTATGAAAATTGTATATAACAGTAAATGAATTGGCTGTATTAAGCAGTTGAAAATATATTCTCTAACCCAATAATTAAATGCTTGTGCCTTTCCATCTTTTACTTTATCCAATGGATATGTTAGTGCAATCAATGGTGCAATCATTGTAAGAAACGCCATATAAACAACCCTTTTTAAGTATTGTATCGTAAACATACCAGTTAAAATTACAAGGGTCATATACATTACTGCATATCCAAAAGTCTGTGGTCCAGAACTATTTTTATAATCGCCTAAATTTGTTCTAACAGTACTCATTAATTCATCTGCTTTATTTGTTGAATCTGTTATTTTAATAACATTTCCCTTAATTATTTCTGTTAGCGAACTAGACATTTGTAACATAAATGCCATTATGTAGTGTAATACAAATATAATGCAGATTGCAACAATCCAATCTTTCATCATATTTTTGTATTTTGCTTTGTCCTGAGCAGATGCGCTGCTTAGAATCATTCTTATTCCTAAATACAATAAAACTGATAATAAACCAATTAAGGCTATTGTTCTTAGTGCATTATACCAAGTTGCAATATATGGCTGAAGTTTATATGCTGTTGACTCCAATTCAATCACTTCTGCATTTGATGTTCCTGCAAGCTTTGATTGTAAAGTTGCTTTTGTACACATTTTCAAAATTGTAGGAGTTGTACTGCTTGCGGTTCTAGTTTGTTCAAGTACATATAAGTTACCATTATGAAAATATATGTAGGCACATTCTAAATGAGACCCGATTCACTGCCAATCCAGGCTTATTAGTCAGTATAACACTGACATCTTTCATCCTTCCCCAGTTTCCATAATTATTTAAAGTCCATTTATATGCATCACTTGTAGTAGTCATAAGATATGTAATCTTTCCAAGTGTATTTCCTGTTTGAGATACCCATGCAACAGATATTCCATTGTCTTGAAGTACATCCAAATTCGTAATCTCAAACTGGCTCTCAGTGTCTGTCTGCCATACAACTGAAAAATCACTTTCTGTAAGATTTGCTTTCTTAATTAAATTTACGTAGTCATCTTTGTTTTCTACATCCAATGTTAGTCTTGATACAGAGTCGTTATCATTTTCACTTGCTGAAATAAAATTTATATCCAATGCAGGTACTGAATTAGAAAATATTAATCCAGGGGAATACTTGATTGCATATTCATTTTTATTTGTGGTTGTATTAAGTTCTTCAATATCATCTGTTCCCATCATAAGTTTTTGCATAACTTTTATTCCAGTATCACCAGCCCAAGCAACTAAATAGCTTAAAGCATTAACTAAGGTTTCCCCTGGTCCTTCTTTTGCCCATACATAGTTTGGCATAATAAAACTATTTATCAAAATTACTACCATTAAAATTATTAATATCTTTTTTATTACCGCATTTTTAAAAACATTCATTTTAAAGTTTTCCCCTCTCTATAAAGGTTTACATTCTATTTTATTATACCATATTCTTCTTTAGTTTTAAAGTTTTTTATGTAAATTTCTGTCATTTTTACTGTTTTTATCAATTTCTTTCTGCTAATTTGTTTAAATTTGTTTCCATAAATTCAAATTCTTTTCTTGTTGGAGTTATTTGTAGTATTGCTGTATCTGGTCCTACTTTGAATAGCCCTTCACCTATTGAACATGTGATTAGGAAGTTTGCTTCTCCTTCACTTAGCTTAAATACTTCCTTTAGGTATTCTATTTCTGATTTATCTTGTGCCAAGAATAGTTTTGTGTCTGATGATGTTAGTACTGCTTGTGCTTCTGGTTTTTCATAGAAATCTTGGAATCTTTGTGAAACTATTGCAAGTGATACATTTCTTTTTCTGGCACGTCTTGCCATTTTATTTAAGAAATCTACAGCTTCTGGAAATGGTAATAACATCCATGCCTCATCAACTAGAACTCTTTTCTTAGTTGCTTTATTTCTATCTTCACTATTTTTCTTTACAAATTTTTCCCATATCCATGATAGTAATATCTGTTGTGCAAGTGGTCTTGCAAACCTTTCTTCTAGTTGAGAAATATCTAAGTTTATAAATGGCACACCTTCTAATAAGTCAAATGTTGATTGTCCATCAAAATATGCCATCTGTCCATTTAATTCTCTTACATATTGTTTCATAACCTTTTTTAAATAACTATAATGGAATGTATAGTTTTCATCTGTGTTTTCTTCAGCTTTTTTCAAAAGCGTTTTATACCAAGAACCTATTGTTGGCATTAGTTTCTTCTCTCTTCCAGTTCCACTTAGTCTAATATTTCCATAATCTGATTCGTTGACATATAAACTATTAGGATCAGCAGTAATTCCACATCTTGCATACTCTTCTGCTACTGCTTCTGCTATTATTTGTTTTGTAAGCTCATTTACTTCTTCGCTTCTTGTGCTTCCTCTTGCCATCGTAATTAGCGCTTGAGTCACATCTTCGATTTTATTTTCAACATTTAATACTGTTCTTTCTCTTCCTGTTATTTCATCTTTAATTTTTTCTTCTTCAATATCAAATAAATTAATTATTGTTTCAGATGTTGGGCTAAGTACTACATTAATTCCTCCTAAGCTCTCTGCCACAATTTTGTATTCACCCTCTGCATCTAAAGCTAAACTTTCAATTCCCATCAAAACTGCTGAACGAGATATTAATGTTTTCATTGTTACTGATTTACCAGCACCAGATTTTGCAAAAACTACCATGTTGTAATTTGCTAAACTTGGGTGGAAATTATCAAACAAAACTGGCACTCCAGTTTGCTTATTCATTCCAAGTGGTATTCCAGTTAAATGACCAACTTCTGATGTTGTAAATGGGAATACTGTTGCCATTGAATTACGATCAAATGTATGTTTTTTATCGATTTGATTTTTCATTAGTGGTACATTAGATTGAAATGCCTCATCTTGCATTGCCCATGCAGATTTTATTCCTACTAATGTTTTAGAAAGTTCTGTTGCTAATAACTTAGAATGTGCCTCTAATGTTTGTAAATTATAGGCAAAAAGTGTTGCAACTACTGATGCTTCAAATAATTTGTTAAATCCCCCTGCGATTTCATCTCTTAATGACTCTGCTTCTAATCTTTTTTGTGCCAATATACTTTCACGGTTGATATTACCTCTATCTGCTGCAACAATTCTTTCTGTTTCCAATTGGTTTATTACCCTGTTTAATTCATTTTGTGAACGAGCTTCTGGTATTGGGTTAATATATACAGATGTATTTATATCACCAAATAAATACATGTCTCTAAACAATTCTGGGAAGGTACACATACGAGGCAAGCTTGATACAAAAAAGCTTCTTGCATATCTTGTAGTATTTGAGATTATTTCTAAATGATCAATATCAGAAGCATCTATTCCAGATGGTGCTATTAATTCCTTTACAGTCTTCTTTCTTAATATTTCATAATCCATTTGATTGTTTTGAAAACTATTCTGGTTTTGATATTCTTCTTGCGCTCTTCTTGGTTTCTTGCTCATTTTTAATTCCTCCCTCTTCAGTTTTCTTGATTTTTTCTATTGCTTTTTCAGTAACTTCTTTTCCAACATATTTTTTGTTTTCGTTAAGCAAACTTTCTGCCATTTTTCTTACTAATTCTTCGAAATTTTCTTCTTTCTTCTTTATTTTTCTTTCTTTTTCTAATCGAACTTCATCTATTGCTTCTTTTGCAAGTTTTACTGCATTATTTTCTATGCTCTCATCTATTGCTTTCATTCTCTTATCCAGAACATCTGGTGCTGTTGAATATAATTCATTATATCCTGCTTGAAGTGCTTTTTCTACTGAATAGGTTTCAGCATCATCTCTATTATATGCAATGTAAAGTAATTCAACTAATTCTGTAGAATTTAAGATTCTACATTTCATTTCACAAGAGAATAATGCACGAATTAAACTTTGGCATCTTGTATATAGTTCTGAAAAAATCATATTTCTTTTTTCTTCTTCTGCTAATAGGTCTGTTCCAATTTCTGCTGTATAATATGGAACAACTATATAATAGTGTTTTCTTAGAACATTCTTGTTTGAACTAGTTTTTTGTATGTCATTAACTACATCTTGTCCATATTCATATAAGTTTTTTATTCTTATAAGCTCTCTTCTAACAATTTCAGCCTCTTTTTCATTATAATCTTCAGATTTTAGTATTCTATTATATTCCATTTGTTTGTTATCTAGTTCTTTTTTCGTGATAGCAAGTTTTGATCTATAGTTTTGTATGCTTTCTCCTATATTTACCGCTCTTGTTTGAACATATAGTTGTATTGGATATCTTAATGTGTTTAAAAATTGAACGAATCCTGCTTCAACAGCTGTTTTTTCCACTTTAGACATCAAGTCATAGTTTACACCTTCACATTCAATTACCATTAAATATTTTTGACCATTGTCCTGAACTATCATATTATCTTCAATTTTATCGAATTGTAAAAAATTAAAAATTGACTTTTTTGTATATTCTTTCGCAACTTTTGTAGAATTTCCAACTGGGTTTGTTCTAGCTTCTTCCTCTTCTTCCTCTTTTTTTGCCTTTCGGTTCATATTCCAGTATATGAAAGCTAACACAACTATCATAAATATCAAAAAAACTAATACAACTGTTAATCCGCCCATTAAACCTTCCATTATTTATTTTCCTCCTTTGCATCTACATATGTATATATCAAATTTCCTCTTTTTTTAAACTTCCACCATTTTAAAAATGCTTTATCAATATATTCTCCTCCAGCTTTTCTTGTAATATCTAACGCATTTGTATCTGGTATTTTAAAAGTTCCTATTACAAATCCTAATGCAGCAAATAAAATAACAAAACCTATTCCTAACCAGGTAAGTCCCAACAATTTTCCAAATATAAAATAAAATATAAGTCCGAAAAAGCCAGATGCACAAGTATAAATAAGTGATTTAGTTGTGAAAATCATTAAAAATCTACCGCTCACCTTTTACATTTCTTGGTATATTATGTGTTGCCACATTAATTCCCCCTTTGTCCCATTTATAGTTAGTTTTATTATACCAAATAAAGTCTATTTTTGGAATAAAAAGCAGAAATGTTACAAAAACTTAATATTTTTGTAACATTTCTGTAATATTTTTGTAATATTTTTGCAATAAAAAAAACTGGTCCGTAGACCAATTTTTTTATTTTTTAAGCAAATATACTAAATATTAATTTTGCAATTTGTGGTGCTGCAATTAAAACAATTGCACCTACTATAAATGGTATCATTGTTTTCTTGTATTCAGCTTTTTCTTCTAAGCTTCCCATCATATATTTAATACCAAATATTGTTATGATAAGAACACCTGCAATTGCTCCTGCCCATTGTAAAAATCCTATAATTTTACCAACTTTAGCAGTAAAATCTGTATTTCCACCATAACCTACTTTACTTTTTACATCATCAATTGCTTTACCTGGATCAACATCTGCAAATACTGGTGTTGCTACCATTATCATCATTATTGCCATCATTAGTATTGAAATAATCTTCATAGATTTTTTCATATTTTTTCCCCTTTCTTAAATATATTATATTTTGACCTTTCTTAAATTATTTTAAGAAAATGTTAAAAACTTTATTATTTTAATTGAATAAGGATGTTCCACAACTGCATCTTTGATCTCTTTTTTCTGTCTCTGTTAAAACCTTATCACATGTTTTACAGTGCATTTGTCCTAATGAATCTACATATGTTGTTGAATGAGCTGTTGTTGTTGTCGTCGTCGTTCCTGTTGCTTCTGGTGTTGGTGAAACTTTATTTCCAATTTCAATTGCTATTTTCCAAACTGTGAATGCTGAGAATATTATGAATACACCCACAATGTATGGAACCAAAGTTTCCTTTATTTTTGCCTTTTCATCTACACTTGCAACAATAAATTGTATTCCAATTATCATTCCTACTCCAAATGCTAATACCACTGCTATTGTAAATAATATATTATAAACTGTATTTGATGTATTAGATAAAGCCTGTTCATCTATAACACTGTTTTTATCTCTTTGTGTTAAAAATTTATCTCCATCAGATATAACTTTGTCCAGTCCTGTGGCATATACATTAGTGCTTGATAAATATGTACATAATACTAGCATTACTAAAAAAACTATAACTTTTTTTGCTATAATATGTTTCATTTTATCACCTCTCTTTATATATATCCACCTTATTTAGCAATTTCCTCAATTATTGCAATTACAATTGATACTCCGGCTAACATAAAACAACCAACTATATATGGTCCCATGGTCTTTTTATATTCAGCCTTTCCTTCTACACTGCTTAGCATATATTTAAGACCAATTACTGCAAGTGCTACTACTGAAACTATTATTCCAATATACTTTATCCATCCTAAAACTATTCCTGCTCTACTTATAAATGTACCGCCTTGTAAAACCGATGGATTCGGATTCCACTTAGGATCCCTTGGATTAACCGCCATTGAAGTGTTTGCTAAGCTAAAAATTGTTAAACAAAATAGTGCTATTGAAGCAATTATTTTTTTATTAACTTTTCTCATATCCTAGCACCTCCAATCGCTCTACACCTCTATTATAGCATTTTTTTACATTTCTTGCAACTTTTTTATGTAAATTTTGTTTATTTTTCTATTTTTAATACCATTTTAATGGTTTTAGCGTATTTTGTCAATAGTTTAATAAAAAAAAATTCTTAAAACGAATGTTTTAAGAATTTTTTGGAGCAGGTAGTGGGAATCGAACCCACGTATCCAGCTTGGAAGGCTGGGGTTCTACCATTGAACTACACCTGCATTTCCCGCTCACAGTTTGATATTATAAACTATTTTTTTGTAAATGTCAATACTTTTTTTGAATTTTTTTAATTTTTTTATTCTTTTCGAAACGGCGTTTTAGCCGTTTCGAACATTTCTTTGAAATTTTAAGTTGTTTTCTATTTTCTTGGATTTTTAATTGCTGCTTGTGCTGCTGCTAATCTTGCGATTGGAACTCTGAATGGTGAACATGATACATAAGTTAATCCTGTGTTATGGCAGAATTCTACGCTTGATGGTTCTCCACCGTGTTCTCCACAAATACCAAGTTTAATATTTGGTCTTGTAGCTTTTCCTTTTTCAACAGCCATTTTTACAAGTTGTCCTACACCTTTTTGGTCTAGTTTTGCAAATGGGTCTTGTTCATAGATTTTTGCTTTGTAGTAAGAATCTAAGAATTTACCAGCATCATCACGGCTAAATCCAAATGTCATTTGAGTTAAGTCGTTTGTACCAAATGAGAAGAATTCAGCTTCTTCTGCGATTTCATCTGCTAATAATGCAGCTCTTGGAATTTCAATCATTGTACCAATGTGGTATTCAATGTCTGATCCTTTTTCTTTTTTAACTTGTTCTGCTGTTTCTACAACAACATCTTTAACAAATTTTAATTCTTTCTTTTCTCCAACTAATGGAATCATTATTTCTGGAACGATATCGTATCCGTCTTCTGCTTTAACTTCTATAGCAGCTTCCATTAATGCTCTTGTTTGCATTTTAGCTATTTCTGGATATGTTACAGCTAAACGGCATCCTCTGTGTCCCATCATTGGGTTGAATTCGTGTAATTCTGAACATTTAGCTTTTAAATGTTCTACTGTAACTCCCATGTCTTTAGCTAATGCTATTATATCTTCTTCCTCTGTAGGTAAGAATTCATGTAGAGGTGGATCTAAGTAACGTACTGTCATTGGTAGGCCTTTTAATTCTTTGTACATTGCTTTGAAGTCACCTTTTTGGAATGGTATTAATTCATTAAGTGCTGCTTCACGAGCTTCTACTGTTTCTGAAAGAATCATTTTTCTTATTTTTGGTATTCTTTCTTCATCGAAGAACATATGCTCTGTACGGCAAAGTCCTATACCTTCTGCTCCTAAACGAACAGCATTTTTTGTATCTCTTGGGTTATCTGCGTTTGTTCTAACTCCAAGTTGTCTATATTTATCTGCCCATCCCATTATTCTTCCAAAGTTTCCACTAACTGATGCTTCAACAGTTTTAATATCTCCTTTGTAGATTTTTCCTGTTGTTCCATCTAGTGAAATGTAATCTCCTTCATGGAATGTATATCCGCCAAGTTCAAATTCCTTAGCTTCTTCATTAATTTTAATTTCTCCACAACCTGATACACAGCATGTTCCCATACCACGTGCAACAACGGCTGCGTGTGATGTCATACCACCACGAACTGTTAAGATACCTTGTGCTGCTACCATACCTTCAATATCTTCTGGTGTTGTTTCTAGTCTTACTAGAACTACTCTTTCACCTTTTCCACCTTTTCCTTGTTCTTTAGCTTCTTCTGCTGTAAATACTACTTTACCTGCAGCTGCTCCTGGTGATGCTGGAAGAGCTTCTCCTATTACTTCTCCTGCTTTTAGGCTATCTTTATCAAATGTTGGGTGTAATAATTGGTCTAAAGATTTAGCTTCAATTCTTAAAACTGCTTCTTTTTCATCAATCATTCCTTCATCAACTAAATCGCAAGCGATTTTGATAGCTGCTGGAGCTGTTCTTTTTCCATTTCTTGTTTGTAAGAAATATAATTTTCCTTCTTGGATTGTGAATTCCATATCTTGCATATCTTTGTAGTGATTTTCTAGTTTTGTTGCAAGTTCCATGAATTCTTTATAACATTCTGGTAAATCTTCTGCAAGTTTTGTGATTGGTTGTGGTGTTCTAACACCTGCAACAACGTCTTCACCTTGTGCATTGATTAAGTATTCACCATAAATTCCTTTTTCACCTGTTGATGGGTTTCTTGTAAATGCAACACCTGTTCCAGATGTTTCTCCCATGTTACCGAAAACCATAGCTTGTACGTTTACAGCTGTTCCCCAGTCTCCTGGTATATCATTCATTCTTCTGTAAACTATTGCTCTTGGGTTGTCCCAGCTTCTAAATACTGCTTTAACAGCTCCCATTAATTGTTCGATTGGGTCTTGTGGGAATTCTTCACCTTTCATTGCTTCTTTGTAAACAGCTTTGAATCTCTTTACTAATTCTTTTAAATCATCTGTTGTTAATTCTGTATCATAGTGAACTCCTTTTGCTACTTTAACTTCATCTATGATTTTTTCAAAGAATGACTTTGGAACTTCCATAACAACATCTGAATACATTTGAATAAATCTTCTATATGAATCATAAGCGAATCTTGGGTTTCCTGTTTTTGCAGCAAAACCTTCAACTGCAACATCATTTAAACCTAGGTTTAATATTGTATCCATCATACCAGGCATTGATGCTCTAGCACCACTTCTTACTGATACTAATAATGGATCATTATTGTCTCCAAATTTCTTTCCTTGGATTTTTTCTAATGTTTTTAATGCTGTAAAGATTTGTTCTTGAATTTCTTCATTAATTTTCTTTCCATCATTATAGTACTCTGTACATGCTTCTGTTGTAACTGTAAATCCTTGTGGTATTGGTAAACCTAAATTTGTCATTTCTGCTAGGTTAGCACCTTTTCCACCTAATAATTCACGCATATTTGCATTTCCTTCTTTAAAAAGGTAAACATACTTTTTGCTCATAAATTATTCCTTCCTTTCATTTTTCAAAATACGGGTATATTATATCTCACATTTCCATAAAAGTAAAGAGATTTTTGGAAATTTTTTCTTTACTCAAGTTATATTTTTCCTCTAATTCTGTGGAATTACCATGTTCTACAAAAATATCATCATAACCAAATGTTTTTACTTTGATATTTTCTGTTGATTTTCTATTAATTAATTCTATAACAGCTGTGCCAAGTCCTCCATTTTTTAGATTGTCTTCTATTGTTATAACTTTTTTTGTTTTTTCTATTGATTTTAAAATAGTCTCTTCATCTAATGGTTTCAAAAATCTTGCATTTATTATTTCCATTTTTTTATCTGGTAGTAAATTTGCTACCTCTTTTGCTCTTTCTACCATTTTGCCTATTGCTATTATGCTTATGTCTGTTCCTGTTTGTAATATTTCTGCTTTTCCAAGAGTTATTTTTTCTGTTTTGGAAAATTTTAAATTTTCTCCCCCTCTTGGGTATCTTATGAAAACTGGTTTGTTTAGGTTTATTCCAAACTCTAGCATTTTTTCTAGTTCTTCAAAGTTTTTTGGTGCCATTATGACAATATTTGGGATTGATGATAAGAATGATAAGTCGAATATTCCTTGGTGTGTTTCTCCATCATTTCCTACTATTCCTGCTCTGTCTATACATACTGTTACAGGAATTCCAGATAGTGCAATATCATGCACAATTTGGTCATAACCTCTTTGTAAAAAAGATGAGTATATTGGCATTATTGGTTTTAATCCTGCTTTTGCCATTCCTGCAATTAAGCCTAATGCGTGTTGTTCTGCAATTCCTACATCAAAAAATCTGTCTGGAAATTCTTTAGAGAATTCTTTTAACCCTGTTCCATCTCTCATTGCTGCTGTTACCGCTACTATTTTGGAGTCTTTTTTTGCAAGTTCTACTAGCTTGTCTCCAAAAACCTTTGAATAGTCTTTTTTCTTTTTTGTTTCTCCTGTTTCTTTATTGTATGCTGAAATTCCGTGAAATTTATCTGGATTTTTTTCAGCTAAGTCATATCCCTTACCTTTTTTTGTTACAACATGTATAAGTACTGGTCCTTCAATTTTTTTGCTTCTTTCTAGAATATCTTCTAGTTTGTGTAAGTTGTGTCCATCAACTGGTCCTAAATATGTAAATCCTATGTCTTCAAAATACATATTATGTATTACTGCTCTTTTAATTACTTGTTTTGTATAATGAGCAAATGATACTAAGGGTTTGCCTATAAATGGAATTTTATTGGTTATTTCTTTAATTTTTCTATTTGACCTTGTATATCCTGTTTTTGTTCTAATTTTACTTAAATATAAAGGAATTCCGCCAACATTTTTTGATATACTCATTTCATTATCATTTAGTATTACTTTAATGTTTGTTTTACTACTTCCAGCATCATTTAAAGCCTCTAAGGCCATTCCACCAGTTAGTGAGCCATCTCCAATTACTGCAATTACTTCATAAGTTTCTTTCAAAATATCTCTTGCTCTTGCCATTCCTGTTGCAACGGAAATTGATGTACTGCTGTGTCCAGTATTGAAGCTGTCATACTCTGACTCGCAGATTTTTGGGAAACCTGATATTCCTCCAAACTGTCTTATATTTTTAAATTGTTCTTTTCTTCCTGTAAGTATTTTATGAACATAACACTGATGTCCAACATCCCAAACTATTTTATCTTTTGGTGTATTAAAAACTGAGTGGAGAGCAACTGTAAGTTCCACCACTCCTAGATTTGAAGCTACATGGCCTCCATTTTTTGATGTTACATCAATTATCAATTTACGAATTTCATCGCACAACTTGTTTTTTTCTTCTAAATTTAATTCTTTTACATCTTCTGGTAAATTTACTTTATCTAAAATTTTGCCCATATTATTCCCTCGTTTCTTGTATATTTTATACGCATTTGAGTAAATTGTCAATATTGACTTTTATTGTTTTTTCTGATATTATATCATTTTAGAAAGAAGGCTTAGTATGGATATTTATACACAAGATTTTATTGTTACTCTTCCTGATGTTGGTACAAACAATTCGCTTACAAATAAGGGTTTTTTACGAATGTTTCAAGAAATTGGTGCAGTTCATTCGAGTAAGTTTGGTTATGGGTTAAATGATTCAAAAAAAACTGGTTTATTTTGGATTATACTAAATTGGAAATTAGAAGTTTTTCAAAGGCCTAAATGGAATGAAGTTTTAAGTATTTCAACTTGGTGTACACATCACACTCATATTTATTTTTATAGAGATTATCAGGTTTGTAATAGTTCTGGTGAAGTGGTTGCTATTGCAACATCTAAATGGATTCTATTTGATTTTAATAAAAAATCTGTATTTAGAATTACTGAAAATTTTACAGAAAATTACTGTAAAGATGTAGATAAAAATGTATTTAATGTTAAAATGGTGGAGAAATTTAAGGAGCCTGAAAATGACAAATTAGCAGATGAATATACTGTTTTGAAAAGAGATATTGATTCAAATCATCATGTTAATAATCTTAATTATTTAGTTTTTGCGTATGAGATATTACCTGATAATATAGATTTTAAAAATGTTGAAATTATGTATAAGAATGAAGCTAGACTTGGTGATATATTGCAATTTTACTATACAGTAGAAAATAATTGCAATACTATTACAATAAAAACAAAAGATTCTAATAAGTTAAATTGTATTATAAGATTATATTAAAATAAGCAGCCATTAAGGCTGCCTATTTTTTTAGAGGATAATTTTATACTTCAAGCAACGATACTCCACGCCATACTGCTTAAGTTCATTAATCTCGTTTCTTTTTAGCTTTTTGTAAAGCTTTTTCTTGCCATTTCTTCTCGCAAAATGAATTTCCTTGATGAGAGAGCTTGCGATTTTGTCCGTACTGCAAAAGGTTCTTGTATTGATTTCATACAAATACGGAAAAATGTCCTTGGCGATTGACGAAATATAGTTTAACTGTTCGTCATTCAATTTCCAAATGACTTCCTTTTGTCCTGCTCTTCTCTTTGCAAGCAGTGTGTGTTTCATACTGGCCAACCGATAATCCTTGTTTGTCATACCTGAAGACTCCTCTGCTTATAAATTTTCTACTATTTTAGTAGAATAATTATATTTTACCATATTTTCTACATTATGTAAATAGGTTGACTTTATGCTGTTTTTAATTCTAATCTTAGTTTATCAGCTATCATTGCAATAAATTCTGAGTTTGTTGGTTTTCCTTTGCTTGCTGATATTGTGTAACCGAAGATGTTTTCTACCGCTTCGTTTTTGCCTCTTGCCCATGCAACTTCTATGGCATGGCGAATTGCTCTTTCCACTCTTGATGGGGTTGTATGGTACTTTTCTGATATTTCTGGGTATAACTGTTTTGTTATTTGATTTATTATATCAATATCCTGTACTACCATCATTATTGCTTCTCTTAAGTATTGATAGCCTTTGATATGTGCTGGCACTCCAATTTCATGTATTACATTTGTTACTAGTGCCTCTAGGTTTTCTTGATTCTTTTTATCTATTTCATTTAATTCTATGTATTTAGTTTTTGTTTCTTTTACTACATAACAGTTGTCTGTTGTTGATGTTGGTGTTGGTTTATAATTTTTTATATCTCTTATTCTATTTATTAGTAC
>OIEN01000588.1_pt1 | contig 21116 bp, 19 predicted proteins | sample 1581741 | NCBI WGS metagenome assembly OIEN01 (sample SAMN01760944, study PRJEB22395) | human gut metagenome | reverse complement strand
AGCGGGAGCGCTATTTTTATACAATAGATATAGAAAAGTATTCAAAATGTTAATTTTGTAATTTCATTTCACATCAATTGTAAATCAACACTATTTCTTTTTTATTTTTACATAATAAGTTGAAAATAACTAAAATATATAGTATAATAAATAATGTGTTGATTTAAAATCAAGCTTTAGAACAATATTTTAAAAATGTAATAAAAATGTAATATTACATAAAGAAAATTTAAAAAATGAACTTCCGTAAAAGCATAAGAAACTAAGAAAGAAAAGGAAAAAATTTAGGAGTTGATTTTTATTTTTAAAAATATATAATATAAATAACATATAATAGAAGAAAGTAGGTATTTATATGAAAAAAACAAGTAAAATAGTAACTTTATTTATTGTGATCCTTATGGTTATGCAAATAATATTACCAACAATAAAACAGGCTGTTAATTTAAATATTCAATTTGAAAGACCATATGCAGATGATAATGGAGATGGAACAGTTGGAAATGACATATATACATTAGTACGACAAGCAATACAAACTGTTTTTAAAATAGGAGAACAAGATGAAAATGGAAATTTGAATTTTAACACTGCTTATTATTGCTTAAGAGGAGGACTAGGATTTGGAAGTACAGAAGAAATCGTAGCTACAGGAGTAGAATATACAAAACTAGCTGATTTAAGTGATAAAGAAACAGTTATGAATTATTTTAAAGATAAAATTGGATATGATATATCAGAAGAAAATTACAAAGCAATTTGTTGGATAGCAGAAAATATGTATCTACCAAAATCTGTCTATAAAAATGAATTAAAAGAAATGTTACTAAAAAATGCACAAGAATATGCTGAATTAAAGGGACTACTTAGATTAGGTGAAAGTATGTTGGCAGAAGATTCATTACTAACAGATGATGATATTGAAGTTATACAACAAATAGCATTATGGTATTTTACAAATTATGATGAAAATGGGGGAGAAAATTCAGTATCACTAGAAGATAGTGTGGATTTAGCAAACTTATTACAAATAAATGGAAATCAACCAACTAACAATACAGAAGATTTATATAATAAAAATAGAGCAAAACAAATGAATATATTATATAAATATTTTATTGATAATGCTAAAATAACGCCTTCAAATACAGATAGTAAATTTACAACTATATCAGAAGTTTTAGTAGCCGGTGAAGATGATCAGTTAGTATTAAAAGTAGAAAAAGTTATAAATCAAGAATTTGACTTAAGCTTAAGAAAATTCATAACAGGGATAAATGGAGAAGAAATTACAACTAGAATACCTAAATTTTACTTAGAAGCTTTAAGAAATGGAACTGATACAGAGGCTGTATATGAACATCCAAAAGATGCTATATATCTAAAAAGAGGAGATAAAATTATATATACCATTAGAATCTACAATCAAGGAGATTTGGATGGATATGCAACAGAAGTTACAGATTACTTATGTGATGGACTTGAATATGTAGAAAATAGTGAAATTAATGAAAAATATGGTTGGGTATTAGCAGAAGATGGAAAGACAATAAAAACAGCATATTTAGCAGATACATTAATTAAAGCATATGATAAAACAGTAGTAGAAAGTGCATTAGATAGAGAAACCAAATGGCAAAAATCAGAAGATGGAACAGATGGTTTATATTATGCAGACTTACAAATAGAATGTAAAATAAAAGATACTGCAACAGAAGGAATAACTTTACCAAATGTTGCAGAAATAAGTGCAGATAAAGCTGTAGATGAAACAAATACAGAAGTTGACGTACCAGATAGAGACTCTGAACCAGGAAATTTAACAGAAGATCAAATAAGAAACTATGAAAACAATCCATGGTATGAAGATGATGACGACTATGAAAGAGTAATAATTGAACCAGACCAAGTATTTGACTTAGCTCTAAGAAAATATATTAGTAATATAGAAAGAAAAGGAGAAACTCTAGAGTTTCCATCAAGAGTACCAGAAGTTGATACAACTCCTTTAACACAAAACAAATCAACAGCAAAATACATACATCCAAAAGATGTATTAACAGTAAAACAAGGAGACATTATTACATACAAATTAAGAATATATAACGAAGGCGAATTAGACGGATATGCAACAGAAATTACTGACTACATACCTGAAGGTTTAGGACTATTAGTTGGATATTCAGGAAATAGCAACTGGTTGATTGATTCAACAGAAGTAGAAAATAAGCCACTAGTTGGAGAAAATGGAAATTATAAAACAGTAGAAGATGTGCCAACAAATGGAATATTTAAAGATGAAAATATATCTACAATGACAGTAGTAACAGGCAAGAATGGTGGATTAGAAATAAGAGATTATCTTTCATTAAAAGATGAGTTAATCAAAAAGTATGGTGCAGAAGTTGAAGACGGAGACTTATACCAAAAAAGTGTAAATGACGAAAATGATGGATTATTTTATCAAGAAATAGAAGTAACATGTGTAGTAATGACACCAAACACTTTTGAAGGAACAATAACAAACATTGCAGAAATAAGTGCAGATAAAGCAGTAGATGAAAACGGACAAGAAGTACCTGTTGAAGATAGAGACTCAAAACCAGATAGTTTAACAGAAGAAGAACGTAAAAACTATGAAAAAAATCCATGGTATCAAGATGATGATGATTATGAACCAGTACAATTAAGATATTTTGATTTAGCTTTAAGAAAATTCATAACAGGAGTAAACGACAAAGAAGTAACAACAAGAATACCTGAATTTTATATAGATGAAGACGGAAATTATAAATATAAACATGACAAAACACCAGTAGAAGTAGTAAATAATGACAATGTTACATATACAATAAGAGTATTCAATGAAGGAACAATTGCTGGATATGCTGAGGAAATAGAAGATGATATTCCAGAGGGATTAATCTTCTTACCAGAAGATGAAACAAACAAAGAATATGGATGGAAAATGTACTATCGAGATGAAGAGGGCAAACTAGTAGAAACAGAAAATGTAGAAGAAGCAGAAGTAATTAGAACAGACTACCTATCAGAAGCAAAAGGAAAAATTGACGAAGAAACAGGAAAAAATAGTAATCTATTAGAAAAATTCGACAAAGAAACAATGAAAGAACCAGACCATAGAGATGTAAAAGTAGTTTTCAAAGTATCACAAAAAGACATACCTGAAGATAATACAGATGGAATAATAATAAACAAAGCACATATAACAAAAGATAGTGATGATGATGAAGACTCAACACCAGATAAATGGAATGAAGGAGAAGATGACCAAGACAGAGAATATATATATGTACAAAAATTTGACTTAGCATTATTCAAATGGGTTACACAAACCATTATTACAGTAGATGGAAAAATAACTACAACAGAAACAGGATTTAAACCCAATATAGGTAAAACTGAAGCTACAGGAGAAGCATATAGAGAAAACAGCGAAGAAGAGCCAATAGCAGCAGTAACAATAGACAGAAAAAAATTAAAATCGACAGTAGTAAAATTTGTTTACAATATTAAGGTTGTAAATGAAGGAGACATAGAAGGTTATGCAACAGAGATTACTGATTATATACCAGAGGGATTAAAATTTGTAGCAGAAGATAATCCACTATGGACTCTAACAGAAGAAGGAAAAATAACAACAAGAGCTTTAGAAACAAAATTATTAAAACCAGGAGAGAGTGCAGAAATACCAGTAACATTTACTTGGATAAATGATGCAAACAATCTAGGACTAAAAAGAAACATAGCAGCCATTACAGAAGACTATAATGAAAAAGATGTACCAGACGAAGATTCCACACCAGGAAATGAAAACATACCAAACTATGACAAAGAACAAGAAGATGATGATGACTTTGCATTAGTAATTTTAACAATAAAAACAGGTAAAGAAACATCATATATTTGGTTAATGATACTAACAGTAACAATAGTATTAGCAGGAACAATTTTAATAAAAAAATATGTATTATAACAATAAAAATGGTGTAATTTTTAAATTACACCATTTTTGTATTTACAAAAAGAAAATATATATGATATAATTTGTTATATAATGTAAAGGAAGATGAAAAATGAATCAAATTTTATTTACAAATAACAACAATAACAATAACAATTATGACAAGATAGATACAAAAAAAATAATTAAGTTTTTTGGTATAGCTATAATAATAGTAGCAATAATCATTATTGCTATAAAATTATGGGGAGTATTTGCAAATAGGAAAAAGCCTGTTGCTAAGGCTATGCCAGAAATATCTATAATAAAAGAAGAAGATCAAACAAAAGAGGTTACAATAAAAGCTACATGTGAAGATGGAATACAATATTTAATATATACATGGAATGACGAACAAGAAAATAGAGTAAATCTAAATGGTTCTACTTCTTTTGAGAGAATGATAGAAATTCCAGAAAACACAATAAACAATTTAAAAGTAGAAGTGGTTTCTATAAAAGGAGAAAGTAATAGCAAAACAGAACTTTTTGACAAAGGATTAAATAATAATAAGCCTACAATAGATTCAATAACTATAATAAACCAAAAACTCAAGATAAAAGTTTCGGATGATAATGGTCTAAAATATTTAGCATATAAGTGGGAAAATGAAGAAGAAGAAAGAATATATGCTGATGAAAATAACAGCAAAACAATGGAAGCAGAACTTGATATAAAAAGAGGAACATATAAATTATGGCTTACAGTAGTTGATATTTATGGTAATGAAGAATCTATGTCTAGATTAATTACAGGGGTTAATGAACCGGAAATTAAAGCAATAAAATATGACGGTGTAGTAAACATTTCAGTAACACATGATATGGGATTCAAAAAAATAGAATTCATAATTAATAAGAAAAAATATGTATATGATGAACATTACTCAAAATATGATAAAAATAGAACAACAGTGGAATTTGAGTTCCCATTACAGGAAGGAGAAAATGTTATACAAATTAACGCATACAGTTTAGAAAAAATGACAGATGAAAACAATGAGACAGCAGACGAATTAAAAAATTATGCATTTAAAAAATTTACAGGAAAATGTACGTACGAACCATAAAGAACAAATGATAGGAGAAAAAATGATAAAACAAGTTTATATTTTTGATACAACAATTAAATTATTAAATGATCTAAGAGAAATGTTTGCAGATGACAAGAGCTTTAAATTCAAATGTGTGGAATCACAAAGAATAGACTGTGTGCTAAAAGAAATACCAGACGTAATTATTATAAATGAAGACCACTTGCAAGATAAATTAGATGAGTTATGCTCAAAAATTAGAAATGATGCAGATAATACAATTACACCAATAATTGTACTATCTTCAAATGAAGATGTAAATCATAAAGTAGAAATAATAAAAAAATCAGTAGAATACTTTATAGAAAAATCACTAGGAAAAGAATATCTGTATTATACAATAAAAAATATAGCAAGATTACTAACAGTAAATAGAACAGTAAGCCCACTTACAGGTTTGCCTGGAAATGTAAAAATTCAAACTGAATTAAAAAAGAGAATATCAATGAAAAAACCATTTACAGTATTATATTTAGACCTAGATAATTTTAAAGCATATAATGATGTATATGGATTTGTAAGAGGCGATGAAATAATAAAACTAACAGCAAAAATAATAACAAATAATGTATATGCAGTGCAAGATGCAGATGTTTTTGTAGGGCATATAGGAGGAGACGACTTTGTAGCAATCTTAGATGAAAATGTAGATTATGAAAATGTGTGCCAAAATATTCTTACTGAATTTGATGAAGAAGTTAAAAATTATTTTAATAAAGAAGAATTACAAAAAGGATATTTCGAAATTCAAAATAGAAAAGGAATAATGGAGCAATTTCCACTAACAGCATTATCAATAGGAGTAGTTGTAGCAGAAAAAGAAAGATTTGCAAATATACTAGAAATAGGAGAAGTAGGAGCACAAGTAAAACATTTGGCAAAATCAACACAAGGAAGTTGCTATGCAATAAATCGAAGAGTACATGAATAATAAAACAAAACTCTCATATAAATTATATGGGGGTTCTTTTATGCTCATTGTTAATAAAAAAAGAATATTAATTATATTTATATGTTTAATGATATCCATATCTTTTACAAAAATAAAAGAAAAAAATAGAACAATAGAAACAGTTGCCTTACCTGTAGAAAATAAAGTTATAGTAATAGATGCACGGACATGGAACACCAGATGAAGGTGCAGCTAGTGATGAAGGAATAACAGAAGCTAGTATAAACTTAAAAATAGCTTTAAAAGTACAAGACTTATTAGAAGAAGCGGGAAGTACAGTAATTTTAACTAGGTCAGATGAAAATGGAATTTATGAAGAAAAAAGTAATACATTAAGGGAAATGAAGGTATCGGACATAAAAAACAGGGTAAAAATGGGAAATGAAAGCTCAGCAGATATATTCGTATCCATACACTTAAATAAGATTACACAGCAGAAATATTGGGGCTGGCAAACTTTTTTTAAAAAAGGAAATGAAGAAAGTAAAAAACTAGCTGAAGCTTTGCAGAACGGATTGAACCAAACAATACAAAAAGAAAATAAAAGAGAATCTTTAAAAATAGAAAATATTTATATAGTAGACCATGTAGAAATACCAATAACCATAGTAGAATGTGGATTTTTATCAAATGAAGAAGAGGAAAAATTACTACAAACAGAAGAATATCAAAACAAACTTGCTTGGGGAATATATGTGGGAATAATGGACTATTTTTATTAATTGTATCTATGGCTCTAGTAAATGCAAATAATGAAGGGGTCGCACTCCAGGGCGACCCGCAATAATAAAATATATAATACCCGACGAGATTGGGCGGACATCTTCCAAAAAGTAATGTTTTAAAACAATCCTGTAATTATACCGTTATCGTTTATATCAATACCTTCTGCTGCAGGAACCTTTGGTAATCCTGGCATTGTAAGAATATTACCAGTTAAAACAACAATAAAACCAGCACCACTAGAAACTTTTACATTCCTTACAGTTACAGTAAAATCTTCAGGAGCACCTAACTTAGTAGCATCATCTGAAAAACTATATTGAGTTTTAGCAATACATACAGGAAGTGAACTAAAACCAAGATTCTCTAATTTTGCAATCTCTTTTTCCGCATCTTCTGTGTAAACTGTGGATTTTCCACCATAAATTTTAGTTACAACTGTGTTTATTTTTTCTTTAATAGACAAATTAGTATCATAACTGAAAGAGAAATCATTGTCTTTTTCACATAAATTTATAACCTCTTTTGCAAGATCTATTCCACCATTACCACCATTTGCCCAAACATCAGATAAAACAACATTTACACCTAAAGCTTTACATTCATTTGTAAGTAAGTTAATTTCGTTTTCTGTATCTGTTTCAAATTTATTGATTGCAACAACAGCAGGTAATTTATAAACATTAGTAATATTAGAAATATGTCTTAATAAATTTGGTATTCCTTTTTTTAGAGCTTCTAAATTTTCATGTGAAAGTTCTTGCTTTTCCATACCACCATGCATTTTTAAAGCACGAATAGTAGCAACTATAACAACACAAGAAGGTTTTAGATTAGCTAATCTGCATTTAATATCTAAAAACTTTTCTGCACCTAAATCTGCACCAAAACCAGCTTCAGTAATTGCATAATCACCTAAACTCATTGCTATTTTTGTAGCAAGTACTGAGTTACAACCGTGAGCAATATTTGCAAAAGGGCCACCGTGAACAATAGCAGGAGTACCTTCCAAAGTTTGAACTAAATTAGGTTTTATAGCTTCTTTTAATAAAGCTGCCATTGCACCTTGAGCTTTTAAATCACCAGCTGTTATTGGTTTGTCATCAAAGGTATAACCAACAATAATCTTAGAAATTCTATCCTTTAAGTCTGAAATAGATGTAGATAAACAAAGAATTGCCATAATTTCAGAAGCAACTGTTATATCAAAGCCATCTTTTCTTGGAACTCCATTTTTCCCTCCACCAAGGCCATCTTCAATATTACGAAGTTGTCTATCATTCATATCAACTGCACGTCTCCAAGTAATTTTATTTGGGTCAATTCCTAGACTATTTCCCTGGAAAATATGATTATCAAGCATTGCGGCAAGAAGATTATTTGCGGCACCTATTGCATGAAAGTCACCAGTAAAATGTAAATTAATATCCTCCATAGGTGCAATTTGTGCATATCCGCCCCCAGCTGCTCCACCTTTAACTCCAAAAACAGGGCCTAAAGATGGCTCTCTTAAAGCTACAATAACATTTTTATTTAATTTTTTTAAACCATCGGCTAATCCAATAGTAGTTGTTGTTTTACCTTCTCCAGCAGGGGTAGGATTGATAGCAGTAACTAAAACTAACTTACCTTGTTTGGACTTATTTTTTTCAAGCAATTTTAAATCAATTTTTGCTTTATATTTTCCGTAATAATCAAGGTATTCCTCGGGAATACCTGCAATAGTTGCAATTTCTCTTATGTGTTTAAGCTCTGTACATTGAGCAATTTCAATATCAGATTTCATAAACAACCTCCACATTTTTAATATACTTTTGATACATTATAAATTAACTTTAAATATTTTGCAAGAACAAATTGTAATTTGTATTAGCTATTTTCAAAAAATTATTATAGCATTTTAATATGAAATTTCTTCAAGCTCCTGCCTTGCTCCGCGCGGAAGCGTCGCTTTCATAAATTTATATTAAAATGCTATTAATCTGGTTTAAAAATAGCAAAGTAGTCTAGTACCATTACCAAATCGCCCTATCTACAATATATTTGTTTTTTTACACCTTGTGTGTCGCAACCTCCAATTGTATTGGTCGACAAAGTCTCCCAACTGTTGGTTGCTCCATTCGCACTTCGCTTCGCTACGTTTGGTCGCTTACGCGGTGTTTCAAAAACAAATATATTGTATCTATGGCTCTAGTAAATAGCAATACAGTAGCCCAACGCAGGGGTTTTATATATTTTATTTTTGAGCGACTCCGGGGTGACCGCCGTAGAAACTGTATGAGCCTTGCGAATAACAGTTTCTAGGATGGGGCAGTGAAAAAATCAAATATATAATCCCCGACGAGATTGGGCGGACGTTTTCAAATTTTTTTAAAGAATTTGTCAAATTACAATTTGTTTCAATTAATCTTTGATTTTTTCTACTTTTTTACGTCCACGTTCTAATTTTAGGTGAAGTGCCTGCTCTAATATTGGAGCGGCAACAACTACATATGTTGATAATTTCTGAGCCTGCTCTAAATTATTTTCGTCTTTTTCTGTTAAAGCATATTCAGAATGTGTGTGTTTAGAAAAAGTAGATTTTTTTATTTCATGTTCTTTATCAGTATTATCAGCAAGCGCATCTTTTTGAGAATTGCCAGAAACAGGAGAAGTTGTTGTTGGTTCTAAAACTGTATTAGTTGTTATTGATTTATCCTGAGAAGCGGTTGGAACTATTGAATAAGTTGCTAGTGGGTTATCAATAATATCTTCAATAAAAATGTTGTAAATTGCTTCTTCACCTTTTTCATCATATAATTTTTCCTCTTCTGGCTCTTCTAGCATGTTATCAAAAGCTTCCAAGAACATAGTCGGTTTTGCATCATCTTTGGCTAAAGATTCACCGACAGAAACAGCATGAGCTTGGCGAAGGTTATCTTTTCCTTCAATAGATAATTTGCGTCCTTGAGATATAATTCCCAAATAATTTAATATAACACTTTTTCTTAAATCATCAACTTGAGAAAAATCTTGATAATTTAAAGTAGGATTTATATCTGGAATAGCATATGAATTTTGACTAGGAATATTGTATCCAACACTTGCAAATTGCTTTATAATGCTTTCTCTAGCAAATTCAGAATAATTTATTTTTCTATTTACATATATCCAATTTAAAATTGTGTCCATATCATGAGGAGTTTTATTTAAAATATCTTTTAAAGAAGTCAAAGCTTGGGCTTCTGCAGGAGAAACAGTAGTAAGGACAGATAAATCAATATTTGGTATACCATCCTTTAAGATAGTTTCTTGAATAGAAAATGCCTCCGTACTTAATTCTCTAATACGAGAAACAGTATCTGCATCAAAATTTCTATAATCATATTTTGATAAAATAGAAGCTATGGCATCTGCAGGTAAAGCAGTATCTTTTGAAGATAGCACATTTTCTATTTCTAAAATAGCATTTTCACTAGTTCTTTTTTGAGAGATTGAGTCAAAAACCTCAGTAGTTATTTGATTTAACTCTTTTTTTAATTTATCTGGAAATTCAGAAATAGAATATTTATTTTGCCAATTAGTGACTGCCTCAAAATAATCTTTACTATTCATAGAAGTTCCACTATCTTTAATTCTTCTTAATTCATCTGTTGCTTTTGATTGATTTTCTAATTCCTTAGAAGGCAAAAGTAATAATGTGCAAACTTTAGCTCTATATAAGCGGTCAAAACTATACAAGTTAAAACCATTTGAATGTAGTTTATCTTTCCATTTGCGAATTTCTTTTTCAGCAGTTTTATAATCCTTAGATTTTCTTGCCTTACTAATAATGGCTTTCAAAGAATCATAAGCTTCTCTTTGCTTTTCTTGCTCATGAAGTATTTTTGCAGCTAAATAATCTCCCATAAGACGAGATAAAAAATCCTTGTTTAAAATTTCTTTTATTCTTCTAATTATTTCTGGGTTTGTAAATTCCGCTAAAGGGTATTTCTTTTCCCACGCAGAAATCCTAGCTTCAATAGTGCTAAAATCTTGTGTTTCAATTGCTATAACAAAAATCATACGTAATTCTTCATATGCTCGGTATTCATTAAACTTTGGCTGGGTATTGTTAGTACTTTGATTATTACTCATATTTCCTCCTAATAGATACTATTTAACATAAATATTATAGCATAGAATTTAATAAAATAAAAGGGAAAAATAGGAATTACCATTTATCTATTTAAAAAAATACTTTCTTATGTTAAAATAATGGTGGAGTGAATTTTATGGATATTATTATAGGAAAAACAGCTGGTTTTTGCTTTGGAGTAAAAAATGCAGTTGATAATACAATGGAAGAATTAGAAAAAGGCGAAAAGGTATACTGTTTAGGTGAATTAGTTCATAACAAACAAGTAATAGAGGAATTAATTTCAAAAGGGGCAATTTTTATAGATAATATAGAAGATGCAGAAAATAAAGCAATAATTAGAGCACACGGAGTACCTGCAAGTGTCTATGAAAAGGCAAAGGAATTAAATATAAAAATAAAGGACTTAACATGTCCAAAAGTTTTAGCAATACATAAACTTGCTATAAAATATAGTAATGAAAATTATTATATATTTTTAGTAGGACAAAAAAAGCATCCAGAAACAATTGGAACAATAAGTTTTTGTGGAGAAAACTGTTCAATTATTGAGAGCTTAGAAGATGTAGAGCAAAAAGTAGAAGAATTGAGGAAAACAAAATTAAAAAACGTAGCAGTTTTAGCTCAAACAACAATTAGTTTAGAAAAATTTGATAGTATAGTAGAAGAATTAAAAAAACATATAAACAATATTGAAGTGAAAAATACTATTTGTGCATCTACTAGGTTAAGAGAAGAGGAAACTAAAGAAATTGCAAAAAAAGTAGAGTGTATGATAATAGTAGGAGGAAAACATAGTTCAAATTCAAATAAATTATATGAAATAGCTAAGAAAAATTGTGAAAATGTTTTCTTTGTAGAAACAAAAGATGAATTAGAATTAAAAAAAATAAAAAGTTTTAAAAGCCTTGGAATTATGGCGGGAGCTTCAACTCCTAAAAAAAGCATTGAAAAAATAGTTGATATTATAAAAAAGACATGATAAAATATTATTAGATAAATAGGTAGAAAGGAAATATAAATGAATCAAATTCTTGTTTCTGAAAAAGTATATGTAACACCTACTATGAAAAGAAAAAAGAAATTTTTTAAACTTGAATTCTTTTTATCTGTTTTTTTAGTATGCTTGTTATCATCATATTATATTTATGCAGAATATGATAGAAATAAAAGCGAACAGGTTTCTCAAGAAATTTTAGCTAATATGGTGTTTGAAAAACCAGAAGAAAAATTAGAATCAATAGTAGTTATCCTAAACTCTGCATTTGCTGAACAAGAAGTTGACCTAACAGAAGAACCAGCAGAAATTCCAAATGTGCAAATAGCAACTGCAAGTGATGGAACACAATATTATACAATAGGAAGAATAAATATACCTAAAATAGGAGTTGATTATCCAATCTTTTCAGAAACTACAACAGAATTATTAAAAAAATCCCCATGTAAATTCTGGGGTGCAAATCCTAATCAGGTAGGAAATTTCTGTATAGTAGGACATAATTATAGAAATAAATTATTCTTTAGCAAAGTACCAACTCTTGAATATGGAGATATTATAGAAATAACAGATTTATCAGGAAAAACTGTAAAATATTCTGTATATGATAAACATGAAGTAGATCCAGAAGACACATCTGATACAACACAATTAACAAATGGAAGAACTGAAATTACAATAATTACGTGTACAAATGATAGTAAGCGTAGAGTAATAGTTAAAGCAACAGCTATTAATTAGAGCCTAATTTTAAATTAGGCTCTTTGTGTTTATAGGGAACATTTTTGTTTAACCTAAATTAAAGTCAAGTTTAAAAAATTGAGTTCATAAATAGTTCATATAATTATAGTATAAAATACAAAGTTCCCTATCCAAGAAACATACCCCTTTTATGTTTCAGGGCATAAAATTTTCCTGATTTTATGCCCATTTTTTAAAATGATAGGAATAAAGTGGAGGAAAAAATGTTTAAAATTCTTGTAGTAGAAGATAATAAAAATTTAAGAAAATTAATGGTAACATATTTAAAAAAGAACAATTATGAACCATTAGAGGCGGAAGATGGAGAACAAGCCTTAGATATTATAGATAAAAATCATATTGACTTAATTATAACAGATATAATGATGCCAAATATGGATGGGTTTGAACTTACAAGGGAATTAAGAGATGCAAATTATATGCTTCCAATTTTATTTGTTACAGCAAAAGAAAGCATTGATGATAAGAAAAAAGGATTTTTAATAGGTGCAGATGATTATATGGTAAAACCTGTTGATATGGATGAAATGGTCCTAAGAGTAGGAGTATTACTTCGTAGAGCAAATATTATTAATCAAAGAAAATTGATTATTAAAGATGTAGTATTATCTTATGACGAATTTACTCTAAGAAAAGGAGACAAAATTTTTGAACTTCCACAAAAGGAATTTTTACTTTTATATAAATTATTAAGTTTCCCAAATAAAATATTTACAAGACAAGATCTTATGGATGAGATTTGGGGATTGGAAACAGAATCAGATTTAAGAACAGTAGATGTTCATATAAAAAGACTTAGAAAAAAATTTGGAGATTTCAGTGAATTTGAGATTGCTACAATTAGAGGAGTAGGTTATAAAGGAGTAATAAATGAAAAATAAAAAAGAAAAAAAAAGAATATCTTTATATGTATATTTAACATTATCATTTTTGGCAATATTAATTGCTGTGCTTTTAATTAATTTTATATATTTTGGATTTATAAATCATGTGTTTTTGGCAGAAAAAGGTATATCTAAAGAAGCAATTAATAGAGAAAAAGTAAAAAATATAATATCCAGCTTTAAAATTGCAACAATATATAGTTTGGGTATAGGAGTATCATTAATACTTGTTATGGCAAGCCATATAATTAATCCATTAAGGAAGATAACAGAAGCAACGAAAAAAGTAGCAACAGGAAATTTAAAAGTAAAGGTGGATGTAGATAGAAAAGATGAAATAGGAGAACTGGCTCAAAATTTTAATATAATGGTTGATGAGTTAAATAGTATTGAATATTTAAGAAAAGATTTCATAAGTAATATTTCACATGAACTAAAAACTCCAATTGCTTCAATACAAGGGTTTGCAAAATTATTATCAGATGATAACTTAAGCAAAGAAGAAAAAGAAGAATATATAAATATTATACTTGAAGAAACTCAAAGATTATCTAATTTATCAAGCAATATGCTAAAACTTTCAAAATTAGAAAAGCAGGAGATTGTTACAAATAAAACAGAATATAGATTAGATAACCAAATAAGAAAAGCTATAATTATGCTAGATGAAAAAATTAACAGCAAAAAAATAAAAATTTCACTAGATTCAAGTGAAGTATCAATTTATGAAGATGAAGACCTAATAATGGAAATTTGGATAAATTTAATCAATAATGCAATAAAATATAGCAATGAAAAAGGTGAAATAAAAATAAAGGTAATTGAAGAAGAAAATGATGTAAAAGTTTCAATAAAAGATGAAGGAATAGGAATACCTAAAGATAAGCAAGAAAGAATATTTGAAAAGTTTTACCAAGTGGAAAACTCTAGAGCTGGTGAAGGAAGCGGCTTAGGATTAGCAATAGTAAAAAGGATAGTAGACTTAATAAAAGGTAAAATAGAAGTAGAAAGTAAGGAAAAACAAGGAACAAAAATAATAGTAAGTATTCCTAAAGAAACAGATGTGCTTGTGGTATAAAATAACCAAAATAGAAAATATCTCATAAAATAATATGAGATGTTTTTTATTTTAAGGAGGGAACATGGCTAAAATAATTGTTTTTAATAATGACACAAATAGAATGGAAACGTATTATAGAGGTGAAAATGAAAGAATGCCATATAATACGAATAACACATTAACAGTAGGTGAATTTAGAGGGTCAAGTGGTAGCCCAACATTATGGACAACTAAAAGAGCAATGCAAAGTTTTAACACAACAAGGTATTTATTTGGAGCATCAATACCAGTAGGATTTGCTTTCAAAAGACCATGGGAGCGGAGGACATGGCTCACAAAGTCAGCATTATGCTGGAGTCTCATTTGATACAGGTCAAACATTAAGTAATAGTGAAAGAAATAGATTATGGAACACAGCAAACAATTCCCGGGGTATGGACATATGTGGAACCACAAAGTCTAACTCCTACATGGGTACATTTTGACAAGAGATTTGGAAGACCAGCTTGTGGAACTGCAGGATATCCACTTATAAGAAGAGGAAGCATAAGCACATATGTATTAATAGCACAAGATGATTTAAATACACTAGGGTTTCCAACAGGTGGATTAGACGGAATATTTGGAGGAAGAACAGAAGAAGCGGTAAGAAATTATCAAAGGAGAAGAGGCTTAGCAGTAGATGGAGTTATAGGATGTAACACATGGCGTTCACTACAGGAAAATGTAGTGGGAACGGGAAGAACAAGCACAACAATAGATTAAAAGAATCACCTCAGCAATATTTCTTGCTGAAGGTGATTCTATATTTTAAACCTTATATCATCTCCGAAAAATCTGTAAATATCGTAATGTCCAATAAATCGAGACACTAATCTTTCATCATATGTAGCATATAATCCTTGTAAATCCAAATTTGTAGAAATTATGGTTTTAGTAATTTTACCATTTTGATTTAAAAGCCTAGTATTTATTACTTTATAAAGTTCTGTGAATTTCATTGAATTCATTGTTTCTGTCCCTAAATCATCTATTACAAGTAAGTCCACATTTAATAAATTTTCTGAAAAACTACTATCATTTTTAAACATATTAGAAATTAAAGTATCTAACATTACAGGAGCAGTTTGGTATAACACAGTATATCCTTTTTCTAATAATTTAGAGACTATTGCATTTGATAAATATGTTTTTCCAAGGCCAGTGCCACCAGAAAACAGTAAATTTTTTCCATCAGGGTCATCAAAATTTTCAATAAAATTTAAACAAGAAACCTTGATATCTTCCATATTTTCTCTAGGTGAAATGTTACTTTCATATTTTTCTTTGTTTATTTCATCAGAAAATAAATTAATATTAAAATTTTCAAAAGTATCTTTACTTAAATTACCCATGTTAGCCTTATTAAATTCTAAATTAAATAATTTTTGCTTTAAACAATTACACATAGTTGTTTGTGAATTGTTGAAAATGTATCCGGTATCTTTACAATTATTGCATTTATATTGAAGAGATAAATAGGATAAATCTTTTCCCATTGCTTTTAATAATTTTTCTCGTTCTAATTTTAGATTTTTAATTTTTTCTTGCAAGTCTTCAGGAGTAGAAGTCTTTAATAAAGCAGATTTTGCAATAGAAATAGATGCTAAATTAAGCTCTTTTTCTATTTCTTCAAGACGAGGATTTTGAGAATAAATTTCTTTTTTCCTTTCATCCAAATCTTTTATATTTTGCAAACGAGTTTGCTCATATTCATTTAATAATTGTTTTAAAATAACATTATTCATAGAGTCTCCTTTTATTCTGCTTTTTTGTTAGCATATAAATCATTTAAATTGCTATAATTTCTTTTTTGATAATTATTATAATTTGTTTTCTTTTCTAATTCTTTTACATTTTTATTTTTTTGTTTCATTTCTGCTAAAAAGTTTTCAACTTCTGGGGCTGTTTTTAAATTTCTATCATGCCAATCTGTAAGTAGTTTATCTAAATAATCAAAATTTGGGTTTGCTTTAGATGTAGTTTTCTTTAAAGCAATATTTATTACATCTAAACTAAAACCGTAATCTAATAACCATTTTTCAATATAAGCTTCTTCAAATTGTGTAAGATTTCCAAATCTTCCAAGCTTTTTAGCAATAGATTTTTTGATTTTATTCATATTTTCATATTTTTGGAAATAGTTTTCTAAATTAGTATAAGTTTTTATCTTATTATGTGACCATGCTTCTGCGACAGTTTGAACATAGTTCTTATGAAGAGCAGACTTATTAAAGCAATAGTCAAACAAGGCAACCATAACTTGCTCATCAAATTCATATTTTTTAAACCAAAGGTCTATGTCGCTATACCAAGATGGAGACATTATGCCTTGGAAATATGTATTATTAATACTTTGAATTGCACGAGCTCTATATTCAGATTTCGCATTTTGTTTAATTTTATCTGCAGATAAAGTAACATTTGGAGAATAAGACTTATGTAGTTCAATTTCCTGTAAATTATTTAAAACATATCCATTTACTTTTTTGGTAACAACACCTAATTCTTCCCAAAAAGTTAGTGCTGCTTGAATTGTAGCAAAAGGAATATTTAATTTTTTAGATAGGTCATTTAATTTAATATCTTTATCATATTTTGAAAGAAAAACTAGGCATAAATATACCTTAATACAGTCTCCACTTGCTTGAGACAAATATTCTGTAAAAAACACATCTGGAATCTCAGTGTGCGAAAAAAGTATTGATTTATCACTAGTTTCTAATTTCATAAAAAATCCTCCAAAGTCAAATATTATTAAAGATTATATCATTTATGAAAAAAGAAAACAATAAAAAGGAGGAAATAAAAGATAAATTGTAGATTTTTATAAGTTATAATTTACTAAAAAAATAAATTCTTCTATTTTTCACGAATTTGAACATATAGGATAAAAAGTAAAAAATATTTTCATTATTAAAACCGAATATGCTAAATAATAATAAAGGAAAATAAAATATTATAAAAACAGATATTTTTATGTTTAAACTGAATGGTAACATTTTAGAAATTTGAAACATTAAAAATGCCCAAATTATATTTATAATAACAGTTGAATAATCAAAAAGTCCAAATAACTTATTTTTAAAATTATAGTTTTCAGGAAAAATAAAATTCATTATTATCCACCTCCCATTATTAAATGTTTAATAGTACTAAGCCCGAAATTTACATCAGTGGTAAGTCCACCCATAAATTCTCGTAAAAAAGAATTTGCTTTTATTAAAGCATAAATTGAACCTATATATAACAGTTGAGAGAAAAAGTCATTTGGGTTATACTCTAAAGAGAAAGTAATAAGTAAAATTAAGGCAACTAATATTTGCAAAAATAAAAGGGATAAAAATATTTTGCACCAAGCTTTAAAAATCCAACTAAATTTATCTACGGAAAGAGCTAAAATTGCAAAAGGACAAATCAGAATAAAAACTCGGATCATTACATATCGTAGAGAATAAGAAATCGCTAAATTTACAAATCCAATTGAAATAAAAGCTTTTATCAAACCATCAAAAGTAAATAAATTAAAAGAGTTTTCAGTATAAAGAGTTGAGTTTAAATTTTCAATTAAAGTAGTAAAACAAATTTGAGTATTAAATAAGTTCTCTCCAACATTTCGAATTAAAGAAGTAACACAAGAATTTACAAATATGGCGGAATAACAAATTGCCCAGCATGAGTTTAAAGCAATTACGCATAAAACAATTTTAAAGATAAAACTAGATGGTCTTTGAACTTGGATAAAGGTTAAATGGGACAGTAATAAGGATAGTGCATAGTAAAGGAGAAATCCATAAACTAAACTATTACATATAGAAATAATACCAGAAGTAGGTGAAGAGCCAAGAAGATCAGAAAGACTGGAGTTATCAAAAATATTAGTATTTATAAAAAGCAAATCGTCTAAAACAGTATAAATATTATTATTTATTGAAGAGATTAAACTTGAGAAAATACTATTAATTGATTCTAAAAGTGAAGATATAATATTAATTTCTATAATAATCACCTTCTTTTTAAGTTAATAAAAGATTTATAGTAGATAAAATTAAATCTATGGAAAGCAGAAATGCATAGGAAAATAAGCTCCCTCGAATTATTTTCTTCCCAGTGCGAAGTCTTTCTTCATCACCAAAACTAAATTTTTTCATAAATACACCTGTTCCGAACAGCCACAGCTGCAGCTGGAGTAGAAATTTTCACAAGCCAATTTTCTACAGATTCAAAAGCAGATGAAAGTGTAGTAATTAATTTGGGATATGCTGCAAAACTTGTTGAAGGAAAAATAAATAAAATAATAATAAAAAACAAACAAATAAATTTAATATAATAATAAAATTTCTTCATAAAAAATCATCCTTTCATAAAAAATTATTTCTTTTCTAAAAAATATGGGAACATTTTAATTTTTTGTGGTGGCAAAATTTTAAGCCCATTTGATAAAAATCCAAGACAAGAAAAAGTTTCTAAATCTTGAGTAAAAAAATTTGAATCATACACAAAATCAAAGTTAATTGCATCATTAATACTTTCAGAAATATTAGAATCTTTTGACATTAATTTCCCTGTAAAATAATTGTAATTGGTTTCTTTGGCATTTTCAGATATAGTCTTAGAAACTCTATGCTTCTCCTCTTTCCCAATTTGCTTTTGAGCATCTTCAATTGTTGCAGAATCATCTGTTCTAAACCAAAGTTTATTTATTAAATTTTGTGTTATAACTTTTACCGATGAGTTATCTTTTAAAGTGTTTAATAAAGAAGAATAGCTTTGAGTTGCAACAATATTAATACATTTTGCTTCTCTACTTTGTGCAAAAAAATTGCTATCAGTTAAAGTAACATATTCATGGTATTCATCACAAATAAATGCAGTTGTTTTTATTTGGGAATTATTAGACAGCTGAGAAAGCACTTCAGATTGAAAATCTAATTTCAAATATGCAGCAATTATTTTAGATAAATTTTCATATTCAGAAATATTCATATTTAAAACAACAATTTTGCTCTGCTTTATTACTTCCTCAAACCCTAGGAAATTAAGTTCTTCTTGAGAAGGTGAAAAGGTATTTAAAATATCATAATTTGAAATGAAAGTATTTGTTATTCGAGTAATTTCAGATTTTAAAATAGAAAGAGTTCTAGAATCTAATTTTGTAAATTCATTTTCAAAAAATACAATAGCAGAATGTAAATCATAAACTTGAGATTTGGATAAGGAACCAGACCTAAATAAATGCTTTAAAGATTTTAATTTTTGTAAATAATAATTTTCTTGAGTTATAATTTTATGAATTTCTTTGAAAGTCACATAACCATTATTATAAAGTCTACAAAGTTTAATGCTTTCGGTTAAAACTTTTTCACATTCGTCAAGCCAATAACTCTCGGAATTATTAGGAGAAAAAAGGAGTAGAATAGTTTTTAATCTATTTGCTAATACCTGGGGAGATAAGTTTGGTTTATGCAATGGATTATATTTATAAAAACCATTTATCTCTATAACAATTACATCATTACTTCTATTTGCTATACTAGCATATTTTAAAACTTGTTTATAAAAATTACCTTTTACATCTAAAATTAACATACCGATTTTCTCAAATATACTATTACTTGAATAATTGATTAGTTGTTTACAAAATGGATACATTGCAGAGCTGGTCTTACCACTGCCAATAGTTCCTGTGACTAAAATGTTTTGATATAAGCCTTTTTCATTAATATAAATAGGGGAATTATCATTAAAATTATTTCCTACATATAAACAAGGGTTTTTTGTTTTCCTCTTTTTTAGTCTAGTTTTTTTATGTTTTGATTTTACTTTTATGGGGAATAAAAGAGGGAAAATTGAATTTATAATAGAAAATAAATTACAAAAAAGAGTAAGTTTAAAAATTAGTTTGATATAAAACCAGCCTGTAGGAATTTTTTCACAAATGTCAAATGGATGAATAGCATATGGAAATATTAAAGATGCTGTTTCAAAAATGGGGGTAAAAAATTTAATAATAAAAAAATACAATAGAATAGAATGTAATAAAGAAGATTTGGAAGCAGTTAAAAATTCTTTTACTTCCCTTTATAGGAATAAAAAGTTGAAGAGGCAGGAAATACTAAAAATAAAACATTGGATTCAAAAGAATGTTAAATATCCTAAAAAGGATTTTAATAATGATATACATGAAATCTATTCAGCTTTAAAGCATGGTAGATGCGATGCATATGATATAAAAGTACTTGAAGATTATTTAATGAAATATGAATAGGAGGACATAAGATGAAAATTACACCAGGGAAACTAGCAAAAGATTATAGGAGAGCTTATCACTTAAGAGATTTTGTAAAAGCAGAAATAAACTTAGGTGAAAATTTAGTCTATAATATTAAAATTCAAGAAGGGAATAAAGAGCCTGAGGAAGAAGAATTAGCAGAAGTAATCTATAGCTTATATGGAGAAGAAATG
>OIEN01000587.1_pt1 | contig 21126 bp, 29 predicted proteins | sample 1581741 | NCBI WGS metagenome assembly OIEN01 (sample SAMN01760944, study PRJEB22395) | human gut metagenome | reverse complement strand
GAAATAGAAAAACAGCAACAGGAAGGTTAGTTTATCCAATAGCAGACTTATTTATTGTACAATGGGAAGAATTGTTAAAAATATATCCAAAAGCTGTATATGGAGGTGCAATATATTGATATTAGTAACATTAGGAACACAAAATAATAGTTTCCATAGATTATTAGAAGAAGTTCAAAAAAATATAGATAATGGAAAAATAAAAGAAGAAGTTGTTGTACAAAGTGGATATACAAAATTTAATTCACCTAATATGAAAATACTAGATGAAGTACCACAAGACGAGTTTGCAAAATTAGTAGATAAAGCAGATGTAATTATTACACATGGAGGTGTAGGCTCAATAATAACTGCTATAACAAAAGGAAAAAAAGTAATAGCAGTTCCAAGATTAGGAAAATATAATGAACATGTTAATGACCATCAAGTAGAAATAATAGAATCATTTAATGAAAAAGGATATATAATAGGGCTACATGATGTAAGTGAATTAGGTGAAGCATTAGACAAAGTAAAAAATTTTATTCCTCAAAAATATGTAAAAAATACAGGAAAAATATTAAAGATTGTCGAAGATTTTATTGGATAAAAGAGACTATTTTAAAAAATTTACAAAGAATTTACAAATAAGAGATAAATAGAGAAAAAGGGGCAAAATTCCACAAAATTTTGCTCTTTAACTATTGCAAAAAAAGAGTATTATTGTTATGATAAGAGAGAGTAAAATTTCGAAAGGGAAAGAAAAATGATAGAATTTAAGAATGTTTGTAAAAGATATAATACTGGAACTGAAGCTGTAAAAAATGCAAGTTTTAAAATCGAAAAAGGAGAATTCGCATTTTTAGTAGGAAGTTCTGGAAGCGGAAAATCAACATTAATTAAATTAATATTAAAAGAAGAAGAACCAACAAGTGGAAATATAATAATAAATGGTAAAGACACAACATTTTTAAAACAAAGTAGAGTACCATATTTAAGAAGAAGTATGGGAATAGTATTCCAAGACTTCAGATTATTACCAGATAAAACAGTATATGAAAATGTAGCATTTGCAATGTACATAGTAAAAGCTACACCAAGACATATTCGTAGACAAGTACCAATGGTATTATCATTAGTAGGTTTAAGTGGAAAAGCTAAAATGTATCCTAATGAATTATCAGGAGGAGAACAACAAAGAGTAGCATTAGCAAGAGCATTAGTAAATAATCCATCAATGATAATCGCAGACGAGCCTACAGGAAACTTAGATCCAGATACAGCATGGGATATAATGAATTTATTAAATGAAATAAATTTAAGAGGAACAACAGTTGTTGTTGCAACACATGCAAAAGATATAGTTGATCAAATGAGAAAAAGAGTAATACATATACACAAAGGTGTAATCGTAAAAGATGATAAAAAAGGTGGGTACGATTGTGAGATTTAATGTTATAAGTTATTTATTAAAAGAAGGAATTAGAAATGTATTCAAAAACAAAAAATCAACAATATCATGTTTAATGATAATGTGTGCAACAATGCTTATATTTGGATTATTTCTAGTTATAGGAGAAAATATTAACGCATTTGTAAAAAGTGTAGCAGATGCACAAGGAATAATGGTGTATCTAAAAACAGGGGCAACAGATGAAGAAATTGAACAAGTTGGAAAAGACATATTACAAATAGATGGTGTAAGAGATGCAAAATATATTTCAAACACAGAAGGTCTTGAATCAATGAGAGAAACATTAGGAGATAAAATGATAGAAGGTTATACAACAGATAATATATTACCAGCAAGTTATGAAGTAACACTTACAGACTTAGAATTAAGCTCAGATGTTCAAGAAAGTTTAAAACAAATACCAAATGTAGATGACATACGTTCAAGCAATATTATAATTGAACAAATAATAAGATTAGCCAAAGGAATAAAAATTGTTACATGGGTAATTTTAATATTATTAATAATAATTTCTACTGCAATAATTTCAAACACAATAAAATTAACAGTACACTCAAGAAGAAAAGAAATATCAATAATGAAATATGTAGGAGCAACAAACAGTTTTATAAGATGGCCATTTTTAGTAGAAGGTATTATTATAGGAGTTGTAGCAGGAGCAATTTCAGTTGGAATTATAGGATTAGCATATACATATATTGTTGGACAAATTTCAGGAACATCATTCTTTGAAATTGCCAATATAAAATTTATCGAATTCTCAAGTATGAGTGAATTATTAAGTTATATAAATCCAGATGAATATGTCATCTGTAATAAGGTAACATGTGCATGTTTTAAATATTTAGAAGTTCCTAAAGTGCCAATTCATAATTATCAATATACAGGTGAAAATTATAAAAGATTATGTGATGAAGCAAAAAAAATAAAAAATAAAATGCTCGAAAGTGGTATAGATGGAGTAGACTTATTAATTGTAGATTATATGTTTTGGGATATTGTATACCCATTATCAAAAAATGATGACATAATTCAAGAAAATGATGAAAAAATTATAATAGAAAATGATGATAAACAATTTATACATAATGATATTATTAATCAAATTGTAGAGATAGGGCAATGGTTGGGATTTGAAAGTAAAGCGGAAGTAAAAATAGCTGATGGCGCCATTGTAGATGCTATATGGCAGGCACAAATTGGAAATATGGGAAAAGTTATATATGCATTTGAGGTTCAAACACATGGTAGTATAGACAGCTTAATATTAAATTTACAAAAAGCAACTAATAACTTTGCAGTACAAGCTATAGTAGCAGTATCAGATGAAAAACAAATCGAGAAAATCAAAAAGGAGTCAAAAGGAATACATAGTATAGAAGCAAAATTAAAAACTTGGGACTACAAAGAAGTTATGGAAATGCATGATTGCTTAGAAAGATCAAATGAGATAATTAATAATTTGGGTTTAGTTCCTGATAGTTTTATATAAATATATTACAAAAGAAAAATAGAGGACGTTGTTCTCTATTTTTCTTTATAAGAGGTGAGGTTATGGAAAAACTAATAAAAAGATATAAAGAAGAATGTGATTTATCTTCAAAGTTAGCAAGTAGACTTTGGAAATTAGGACAAATTATAGTATTATTTGTTGCTGCTAATTATTATATAGTAAATACAAATATTTTATTAAGTTTTTTAATAGTTACTATATGTATAATTGTTTTGCATATTATTTGTGAATGCATTGAAACAATATGTATAGCCAAAAAGATGAATATAAAATATAATGTTAGAAAAATAATTTTAACAAAGAAAAATAGAAAAAATATATATCAGCAGTTTGACAAATATCAGAAAGAATGGATAACTAATTTTTGCAAGAAAAATAAGATCAATAATATAGAGAAGCTAAAAATAATTAGAGAAGAATTAAGTAAAAAAAATAATATTATTAAATATATAGATCCTATAGTCATTGGAACATTGTTATTAGCTTTATGGGAAATATTATTACAAAATATATTAGAAATAATAGGACTTGCTAATACAATTTTAATAGGATTATTTTTAGTAATTATTATATCAATAATTATAGGTTGGATGAAGAAAGAATGGAAAGAACAAAAAGAATTTATGAATATATTCAACAGATATTCTGGAAGTGAAAGATTAAGAGATTTACTACTATATAGAATTTTAAAGTCGTAGAAAGTAAAGAAGGGGTTAAACATGAATGAAAATAAAAAAGAAATTAGAAAAATATATAATTTACTTTATGGTATGTACATTGCAGCAAAAGAGCAACGAATGGAATTTATATTTAAAAATGATATAGAGCAATTTAATTATTTATTGGATAAATTACTAAATTTGACTGGTGATGAATATTTCAAAATGTATAAAGTAGAAAAAAATGATTATTATAATGAACGAACCTGTAGAAAAGAAATATATTTAATAAAAATATTACCAATGGTAGAATACATAAAGAATGAGTATATAGAAACAACAGAGGAAACAATACAAAAGGTAGGTGCATTGTACAATTCAATAGAAGATACAGAATTACAGAAAAGATGTGGTGATATATTATTAGAATCTTCAGGAGCATTTGATAGAGTTATTAATCAAGCAACTCAGATTTTAGAAGATAGAATAAAGAAAAAATCTGGATTGCAGGAAACCACATTAATTGGTTTATCACTAGTTTCAAAAGCAATACATTCCAGATTAGATTTGACAATATTAAAATTTAGTGATAATGCAGATATTCAAGAAAAATATGCAGCATTATTTAAAGGAATTATAGGAGTTTATAGAAATCCAACTCATCATGGTCTTGATTATGAATGCTCAAGAGAAGATGCACTTAAGTTTTGTGCTTATATAGACTTACTTTTAAAAGAAGTAGAAAAATCTGAAAAAATTATATAGAAAAAATACCAGAAGAAAATAAATTCTTCTGGTATTTTAGACTATTCTTCAAAACATCCCATAACTAATTGTGAGCCATCAACAAATCCATTTCTATAATACTTTTCATTCCAATAGCATATATAGTCCATAAAATTTTTATCGAGCCTATCTAATTGTTTCTTAACATATTTTTTATTTTGTTTTGGAACATTTTTTTAAACATTTTCAATTATTTCGTCAAAATTTATATTATGTTTTTTATCTTCTTGAGTTAAATATCCCAATTCAGTTTCCTCTCTATAACTTAACCATTCTCTTAAAATATCATCATTTACTTCTCTAAAATTATTCATAACAATCCTCCAATTTTATAAAATTAATATACATATATCAAAACGATATATTGAGTGAACTTTTAGTCAATGTGATATACAAAATTTAAAATTTTGGGGACACAATGGGGACAAAAGTACCCAAAATTGACTTAAAATCACTTAAAAATACATAACTTATAAATCAATAAAACTATTGAAATATAAGCAAAAACTATCAATTTCAATAAAATTCAAAAATTGCTGATAATACTCTACCAGTAGATAAACAAGGTAATCCAGACTGGAATTTTATGGAGAATTATATAAAATCATTACCATATGGAGATAGAATTTAAAGATAATATGGGCATTTAATTATGGTCTTGACGATAATTAGAAATCAAATTTTATTATAAAATTAAAAAATAGTACAATTATTTAATTGTTTATTGAAACGAAAAATGGAGGAAAATTATTATCCTCTATTTTTTATTATTTAAATTAAAGTTATGCTTGACAAAAATAAGAAAAAAATGTACAATAATATTGTACTAGTACAATAAAAGGAGAAAAACTGATGGAGAATAATTTGTTTAAAACAAGAATTAAAAAATTAAGGAATGATAGTAATCTAAGTATGGATGCTTTGGCTGAAAAATTAGAAACTAAAAAAAGTACTATTAGTATGTGGGAAAATAGTAATATTATTCCTAGAGAAGAAATGTTAATTAAAATTTCTAAATTATTTAATGTATCAATAGATTATCTTCTGGGAAATGATGAAATGGAAGGAAAAGTTCCAGATAACAAAAAATTAGCTTATTTGCAAAGAAATTTAGAAAAAATGGATGATGATAGACTTAGCAAAGCTGAAACAATATTAAAGACTGTATTTGAAGATATTTTTGAAGATGAAGAAGGTGAAGAAGATGACAGATTCTAAACCTAATTTCCAAAAAGCATATATAAATGCTAATGAAATATTGGTATCTTCAAAAATTATAACTAACTTCCCATATAGTGCTACAAAGCTAATTAAAGAACAATCCAGTATTGTATGCAGGTCTTTTGATAAAGCTCATAAATATAATGTTGATATCGAAGCATTTGGAAGTGATTCAGCAGTGATTATGAACTTAGATGATAAATATATTATATTTTATAATCAAAATGAAATGCCAGAACGTATAAAATTTTCAATGTTGCATGAATTTGGACATAAAGTAAATAATCATAAATTTATAGTTACAAGTGATGAGGTTTATGGAATAGCTGAAGTAGAGACCAATTACTTTGCAGCGCAGCTACTAATGCCAGAACAAATATTAAGGGAATTTCAAAAACGTGGAAGACGAATTGATAAGTATTTTCTTATGACTATATTTGGCGTATCAGAACAAGCAGCTATTAAAAGAATAGAAAATTTAAATCAAATAACGTGGGAAAGAAGTCAAATTGAAAAAGAATATGATGATATTATACTAAATAAGTATTTATCATGGATAAATTCAATTGTTCCAAATAATATAGATCATTTATTTGCAGATGATGAAGAAAGACAAAATGTGAGGGAACAATGGAGATATAATTATTAGAATATAAAATTAACAGTAAGAAGAAAAATCGCCCAATGTTAAACATTGAACGAATAGAAAAAGACTTTGCGAATCTTTTATTTATTCAATTATAACAATTTCTTCTTAAAATTACAAGAGGGCAGAAAGGAAAAAAGAGAAACTTGTAATTTAATTTTATAATAAAAAATTAAATAGGAGGAAATTAAAATGAATAGAAAAGTTGAAGAAGCATGGAACAATGCACATAAAATTAGAGGAAAGAATCCAAATGTATATAGAAAGGATGATTATGGAAATATTATGTATAAATCATCATATGGAAGACAAAGTGATATGGGATGGGAAATAGACCATAAACATCCAATATCAAAGGGAGGAACAGATAATTCTAATAATTTACATGCTGTGCAATGGAAAGAAAATAGACAAAAGAGTGATAAATATCCATACAAAGGATAGAAAGGAGAAGAAGATGAACAAAGAATTAAAAGATAAAATAGAGAAAATACAAGAAATTGTTCAATTAGATTTTGAACATGATAATAAATTATTCATAGATCCATATAGGATAGATGAAACAAGAAGTGAATTGCTAAAGAGAGCAAAAGAAAAAATATTAAAATACTTTGATTTGTTCTTTTATTCAGTGGAACACAATTTAAGAGATAATGCTGCAAAAATGGGAGAGCATTTACACGAAATAAATGCAACAAAGTTAGGATATACTAATAGAAACGATAAACCAAAGGGGAAAGGGTTCTGCCAAAGAGATCTATTAGTTATATTCGATGAAGCAATTAAAATCAAAGACTACATAGAGGACATGCCAGATATACTTGTGCTAGCGGAAAATGTCGGACCAGATAAAGTATCTGATTTAACGACAAATATAATATATGAAGAATTACTTGAATTTACAATAGGAATAATAGCTAAATACGACATAAACATTGAATTGAAAAAGAAGAAAAAATGGATATTTGATGTAGATATACAAGAATGGCATAAAAAAGAAATACTAGTACCATGTATAGAGAATGACGAAATATTGTTTATACCAGATAAATTGGTTTCATCATATGAGATATTTTCTTACGAAAATGTTTATAATCAATTAGTTTATCCATTTTATAAAACAAATACTTCGATACATGGACTGATTAGACTACTAAAAAATAATGAAGAAAGACCTAATTGTAAAAAAATTAAAGAAAAATATCCAATGAAGAGAGAAACAGTCAAAGAATTTAAGCAAAAATATACAGATAGATATAAGCAATATAAAGATGAAATGATAAAAGATTATTGGAGACAATAAAAAAGTATTAAGATGCTGATTGGTTAATATTAGCATCTTAATTTTTATTAAAAAGTATAGATCAATATTTAAAGTGCAACTTTTGCTATTTAAAGTGCAAAAATTGCACTTTAAATATTGATATTATATCAGATAACTGATATAATATATATGTAGGAGGTATTTCTAATGAATAAAAAAGAAGATTGGAATTTAGAATTATCAGAATATATTAAACAAGGTGAACCAAATCAAGTAGAAAAAACCAAAACATGGGAAACAGCAATTGGTTTGCAAGATGTAGATGGATTAAAGCCTTCAAAATACTTGATAAAGACAGCTAAGGAACACATTGAAGGAACAATAGATATTGAAGAAGCAAAAACAAGAATAGATGAATATTATGAAGTTCAAGGTAGTAGAAAGAACTTTGAAAAAGAGAGCGAGGAAGCTGATAAAGTTGCAGTAAGGATTACAGAAATATTAAGTGAAAAAGCATTTAATTTTTCACCAACAGAATTATTAAATATTCATAAAAGATTATTTAAAGAGGTATTTGATGGAGCAGGAGTATATAGGGATTATAACTTTACTAAAAAAGAATGGGTGTTAAATGGAGATACAGTAATATATGCACCATTTGATACAATAAAAGAAACATTAGAATATGACTTCGACCAAGAAAAAAATTTTTTATATAAAGGATTAAGTTTAGATGAATCTATTAAACATCTATGTAGATTTACATCAAATATATGGCAAGTACATCCATTTTGCGAAGGAAATACAAGAACAACAGCAGTATTTATTATAAAATATCTAAGAACTTTTGGATTTAATATTAATGATGAAGTATTTGCTGAAAATTCATGGTATTTTAGAAATTCATTAGTAAGAGCTAATTACAAAAATTTTGAAAAAAATGTATTCGAGGATACTTCATTTTTAGAAAAATTCTTTTATAATTTATTAACAAATAGTAACTATGAATTAAAGAATAGATATACACATATAGATAATATTCAAAGTGCAAATAAAAATAAATTAAAGGGCAATAATTGCACTTTAGAAGAACAAGCAATTATAAATATATTAAAAGTAAATCCAGCAACAAACCAAGAAGAAATTGCAAAACAAATTAATAAATCTGTAAGAACTGTCAAAACATATATGGCAGAAATGCAAGAAAAAGGATTAATAGAAAGAAAAAATGGAAAGAAAAATGGAGAATGGATAGTAAATGTTTAATTTTTAAATAAATACTAAAAATAAATTCAGTAGAAGGAGGAAAATATGGACTATCAAAATTTGTTTAATGAACAATATGTTAACCAACAACATTACAAAGAAATAAAAAGCAAACAATTTTCTTTAGAACAACAGCAGGAAATTTGTAAAATGCTAAAAGCTCTTGACGATTTTATGGAATCAGCGAGTAAAATAGCACCACAATATCAACAACAAGCATTTGATGCTTGTGTAAGTGTAATATGTAAAAGAGTGTATGGAAATAATAAATAATTTACAAAAGAAATAAATAAGAAAAATTTGAATAAAAATTAACTAAATGCGAAAATGAAAGGAAAAATATGTTTTCAAACAGAGAGATAGCGATAATAATATGGATAAATTTGTTTTTATTATATTGTTTGATAAAAACAGATATAAGAAAACCACTTAAAAATTTGATAAAGGCAGCATTTAATAAAAAATTAATATTGTTATATATAATTATATATTCCTATATAGCTATATTAATATATATTCTATATAAAATAAAATATTGGAATATTTATTTTATAAAAGATACACTAATATGGTTAATAACTGTTCCGATATTTTCTATAATGAAAGCGGAAGAGGATAGCAAGAAATATTTTAAAGAAACGTTAAAAAGCTGTTTTGAAATCTATATATTAATAGAATTTATAGGCGTTAATTATCCATTTAGTATATGGATTGAACTTATTATTATCCCAATTGTAATATTATTTTCCTTAGTTGGTGAATTTGCAGAAAAGTTTGGAGGAACAAAAGAAGTTTCTACATTTGCGTATGTTATAGTTATAATAATATCTGTATTTGCATTTATACATTCAATAAAATTAGCAATAATTGACATAGAAAATATTTTTACTATAGAAACATTAAAAAATATAATATACATACCATTGTTAACGATATTTTATATGCCGATGACATATTTGATATTAGTTTTTATGAATTATGAAACACTTTGGGTTAAGATAAATTGTAAAAAATATCTACCAAAAAAAGATAAGAGAGAGTTAATGTGTAAAGCAATAAAAAAGTGCAAACTAAATCTTAATAAGATAAAAACTATAAAGTTAAATGAATATATAGGTATTAAGGAATAATATTCAAATAATGAAATTAGAATAAATGAGTTATTTTATAAGATTGAAATAATTAAAGGCGAGAATTAATCTCGCCTTTATCTATTCCTCAAAACATCCCATGATCAGCTGAACTCCATCACAAAATCCATTCCTATAATATTTCTCATTCCAATAACCAAGATAATCCAAAAAATTATCATCAAGAATATTAAGTTGTTTTCTAATCAAATCCCTATTTTGTTTAGGAATAGAATTCAAAATTTTATCAGAAATCTCATCAAAATAAACCCAATGTTTTCTATCTTCCTCACAAGAAAGTGAAGAAATCGCATCCTCTCTATATAACAACCATTCTTTCAAAATATCATCATTAACCTCTCTAAAATTAACCATATTCAAAACCTCCTATACATATATAATTTCATTCAAAACAATCTCTTCAGCTCTATTTTTAATATTATTTATAGCTTGAACCCATTCCATTTGATGATGTTCTTTTAGTTGCTCATTAATATTTTCAGATTCAGCAAATTGTTTTATAAGAAGATTAACTTTGTTATTAGCATTTTCATCTATATCTAGCAGATATTGTTTTAAAGTACCATCTATAAGTAATTCAGTATATAATCCTCTATCAAAATTCTTTAAATAATTTAATCTTAATTGCCCATATTTTCCAATGTGTCCTTCAGGTTGCTTAGGCAAATATAAATCAGGAATCAAATAATCTCCCTCTTTATGATAAGTAATTTTATTATTCATTTCTAAAACCTCCAAAATAAATTTTCAGGTTTCCCATTTTAATTTAAAATATTACGAACATGTGTATCAAACCACTTGGGGAAAAGTTGGGGAAAAACTCCTCCAAAAAGTTCAAAAAAATACACAAATGTTCTAAAAACCATTTCCCCAATTTTTATTGGAATATCAGCTAAAACCCTTGATTTCACTAAATTACATAAACGTTTCAAGCACATCTCATAACCCGAAGGCCATAATTCGAACTTTATCCATAACCCGAAGGCCATAATTCGAACTTTATCCATGAACCCATAGAAGAAAAGTTTGCAAAGGGCATTCACAATATGGTAAAATATCTAATGATTTTAGTGGAAAAATAAGGAAGGAGAAAGGCTATGGTACAAAAAAATATTTTTGATTATATTAAGAAAGATAACTTAGAAAAAGTAAAAGAATTAGTTGAAAATGATGAGACAATAGTAAATAGTATTGCCCCACAAAAACCATATGATACAAGAGGAATGTCTCCATTTCAAGTATCACTGTGTACAGGTTGGCATAGAGAAATATCAATGCTTTTGTTAAAGCATAATCCAATATAAATTTTATTGCAAATGATGAAACAAAGCATCCTGAAATAAGACCAGTTTTATTTAACTGTGTATGCAATGCTTTATGGCATACAAGAAGACTAGACTACAATGTAAAAACAGAAGAATTCAACTGAACATCATCAAATAAGTTACAAGAAGAATCTTTTGATATACTAGTTGAAGCTGTGAACCGAGGATCAAATGTGAATGCAGTAGATGAATGTAACAGAAATTCACTATTTGACGCGGTTAGCGAGATAGATATGATATACCAAACAAACCATGAAACCAATACATTTTATTCACAAAGACAAAAGCTTGACCAAAAAACGGTAGAACAGTACAGGAAGATTTTAAAATTATTAATAAATAATGGAGCAGATAAAAATAGTACTTCCAGCTTTTCTAAAATCAATATAAAAGAAACTTATCAGAATGAGCTGATTTGTACATAGGAGATCTGGGGGAGTAAGGCATAAATGTACTTAAAGAGAGGGAGATTTTATTTCGGAGAAGTATATAAATATCATATTGGCGAAAATCTAAGGAAAACTTTCATAAGAATAGTATAATTTAATTGTTAAAAGATAAAAAAGGAGGGAACTATGCCACAGAATAAAGATAATAGTGATGGAGTAGATATATTATTTATAATACTGGGAATTGCAGCAATAATTGCATTCTTCCTAGTGAAATGGATAGCAATAGCAATTATTGCTATTGGAGCATTTATCATAGGATTAATAGATTCAAATAATAAAAAAAAGAGTATGATTAGTACGAACAATGAGATAATAGACTTACTCAAAAATAACATTAGTAAAACAGATTTAACAGGCTATAATAAGAAAAAAAGTGATATAAACCAAGAACTGGATGAAGAAAATGAATTTGATGATGAAGATGAACTGGAGGATAATGAGAAATTAGATAATAAAAATCAATTATCAAATTTAGATAAAATGACTATAATAACAGCTTTAAATAATAAAAAGAAAAATGAAAAAATAAAAGAGCATGAGAAAAAACTAAAAGAATACAAAGATTCTGGCTTATTTGATGAAGAAATCAAGGAAATTGAAAAAGGATCATCATATGATATAGGAAGTTTTGAAGAACAAGAATTAGATGAAGATGACTTTTATTATGAAGATGATGATAACATGGAATAATAAACAAACCACATTATACTCACTTTGTGTTTACGATGGGGACAAGCTAATTGGGTATGGAAGAATTATTGCAGATAAAACAATATTTTTATACATACAAGACATAATGGTAAATTCAGAATATCAAGGAAAACAAATAGGAACAGGTCTAAGGAACAAATTATTAGAGTGAATAAATGAATACAACAAGGTAAATCCAGATATAAGAACATACTTAGGAGCGTCAATAGAAAAAGAAAGTTTTTATGAAAAACTTGAATTTATATCAAGACCAAATGAAGAACTAGGAGCAGAAGTGATTTTGAATAATGATTAAATAAAAGCAAAAGTAAAGTAGAGAAGTGCAATTATAAATTGGGTTGATGTTATTATATTAGAAAAAAATATTAGCTATACGCTATTAACCAAAAGTCGAATTCTGTCATAATATATACTGTACGGGAGGTGCTAAATTATGGAACCAAATGTAGAGGTATGTCATAGAAAAGAATGCAAAAAAAATTGTTGTTGTTTATGGCTAGTAGTAGAAATAATAGTAGCAGTAGTACTATTCTTTATTGGTGTTTTAGTTGGTGCTTTAACAGGAATAGTAGAAGCACTAGGAACAGGAGCTATAATTGCATTAATAATAGCCTTAGCAGTATTGTTAATAGCTACTGTAATAGTGACTATATGCTGTGAAAAAGACAACAAAAAGAAAAAATGCGCTTTTTAGTTAAAACAATTAACCAAAGCAAGTAATTGACTTGCTTTGGTACTATATAAAATAAACAAATAGTATGAAAAAGACATAAAAAAGTTATAATGTATAAATTGTTTCATATACTATAATTGGAGGTAGTATATGGAAAAAATAAAAATTTATGCAAAATCAATTTTAATACCTGTACTTATAGGAGGAATAGTCGGACTAATAATTTCTTCTGCTATTGATTATAATAGCTTACAGAAACCATTTTTAGCCCCTCCCAGTATAGTATTTCCAATAGTATGGACTATTCTTTATATTCTTATGGGTATATCTTATGGAATTCTAAAAAGTAAAAGTTTAACAGATAAAAAGATAGATTTAATATATTATATACAATTAGCAGTAAATGCTGCTTGGTCAATTATATTCTTTTTATTAAAATGGAGACTATTTGCATTTATATGGATTTTACTACTAGATATATTAGTTATCTTAATGATAATAAAATTTTATAAAAAAGATAAAATAGCAGGGCTTCTTCAAATACCATATATATTATGGACATTATTTGCATCATATTTAAACTTAGCTATTTATATTTTAAATAAATAAAACAGGTATAAATAAATCACGTCTACAAAAAATAGCAATGTAGAGGTGATTTAATTGTTTATTCCAGATAAAATATATTATGAACAAGAAATTCAAAATTATGAATTAGGAAAAGAATTGTTAGAAAAATACAAAGAGGTTCCTAAAGTCATAATTCATAATCATAATAACATTGAAGAAATGAGAAAAAAAGAAAACTCAGAATTTCCGAAAATGAAAAGAAATCTAATCATTGGAACAAGAAAAACACATAAATACGTTCTAAATTTCAAAGTATCAAATTTTTTAGTACCATACACATCTTCAGGTTGCACAGCTATGTGTATGTATTGCTATTTAGTGTGTAATTATAATAAATGTGCATATTTAAGACTGTTTGTAAATAGAGAACAGATGCTAAACAAAATAATAAAAACTGCGAATGAAACAGAAGAAGACTATGTGTTCGAAATTGGAAGTAACAGCGATTTAATAGTAGAAAATACAATAACAAATAATTTAATATGGACAATAGAAAACTTTAAGAATTCTCCAAAAGGGAAACTAACATTTCCCACAAAATTTGATATGGTAGATCCAATTTTAGGGCTTGACCATAAAGGTAAAATTATAATAAGAATGAGTGTTAATCCAGAGGAAATAATAAACAAAGTTGAATTTGGGACATCAAGGCTAAAACAAAGGATAGAAGCAATTAATAAGCTGGTAGAGGCAGATTACAAAGTGGGGATATTAGTTGCACCTATCATTTTAGTAGATAATTGGAAAATGCTATATGAGGAGTTATTCAAAGAACTACGAGAACTATTAAATACAAAAGCAAGAAATGAAGTATTTTTCGAATTTATATTTATGACATACAGCTATATTCACAAAAAAATAAACAATGAAGCTTTTCCAAATGCTATAGAGTTATACAACAAAGAGCTCATGACAGTAAGAGGAAAAGGAAAATATACTTATAATCAATTGAAAAGGCAAGAAGGAGAAGTATTTTTTAGAGAATTGATGAGCAAATATTTTCCTAATAATAAAATAATATATTTTTCATAAGCAGAAATGAAACAAGAAGAAATGTTGCCACAATCATAAATAAAATTATTGAATATTTTAAACATTTTTGAACAGACTACTAATAAACAAACATTGGAGGTAGTTTCATGAAAGTTTTATATAATATTGTGCTTACCCTTGTCATCATTGGTGCACTTAATTGGCTTCTTATAGGTATTTTTAACTTTGATTTAGTTGCAGCTATTTTTGGAACAATGAGTGCTTTTAGTAGAATTATATATGCATTAGTTGGTATAAGCGGTATAATTTCAATTGGACTTTATACAAAAATAAATGAGTAGGAACTTTCCTACTCATTTTTTAATATACATTCTATTTTACCACAATATTATAAATTTTATTTTTTACATAAATTTCTTTTACAATATTTTTTCCATCCAAAAAGTTTGCAACTTTTTCATGGGCTTTAGCCTTTATAGCTTCCTCTGGTAAATCAAGTTCTACTTCAATAGTTCCCTTTAATTTACCATTTATCTGAATAGGAAGGTTTATGGTATTATCAACAGTTTTTGCCTCATCATAAGTTGGCCAAGGCTCAGTGGCAATACTCTTGTCATGTCCAAGTATGTTCCAAAGCTCTTCTGTAACATGAGGAGCAATAGGGTTAAATAATTTTATAACACCTTCAGCATATTCTCTTGGAATAAAAGCTTCTTTATAAGCTGCATTTACAAATATCATTAATTGGCTAATTGCAGTGTTAAATGAAAGTTTTTCAAAATCATTAGTAACTTTTTTTACTGTTTTGTGATATTCTTTTTCTAAGTTAGGATTTGGTTTATCACAAATCTTAGAAGTATCACTAAATAATCTAAAAAATCTATCAATAAATTTTTTAGCACCCTCAATACCAGTTTCACTCCAAGGTTTAGAATCACAAAGAGGGCCCATAAACATTTCATAAACTCTCAAACTGTCAGCTCCGTAATCTCTTACAATATCATCTGGGTTTACAACATTACCACGGCTCTTACTCATTTTTTCACCATTAGAACCAAGAATCATACCTTGGTGAACCAATTTTTTGAATGGTTCTTTAACTGGAACAATTCCCTTATCAAATAAATAATTATTCCACATTCTAGAATATAGTAAGTGACCAGTAGCATGTTCAACACCACCAAGATACAAGTCAACAGGCATCCAATGTTCTAGCAATTTTTTATTTGCAAGTTCGTTATCATTATTTGGGTCTATATATCTTAAGAAATACCAGCTAGAACCTGCACTGCCAGGCATTGTAGAAGTTTCTCTCTTCGCTGGCTTTCCATGTCTTGTAACATTTACCCATTCAGTAGCTTTTTCAAGTGGAGCTTCGCCTTTTTTACTTGGGCTATAATCCTCAAGATCTGGTAGAACTAAAGGAAGTTCACTATCATCTAATGCTTCAATGTGGTCATCAAAATGTAAAACAGGAACAGGTTCACCCCAATAACGTTGACGAGCAAATATCCAATCTCTAATTCTGTAATTTACAGATTTTTTACCAATGCCCTGTTCTTCTAAATATTCAATCATTTTATTAATAGAATCTTTTTTATTAGTAAAGCCATTTAAAACACCAGAATTAATCATTTCTCCATCACCAGTGTAAGCTTCTTTTGAAATATCTCCGCCTTTAATTACTTGAATAATTGGAATATTAAACTTTTTAGCAAAATCATAATCTCTTTGGTCATGAGCAGGAACAGCCATAATAGCCCCAGTTCCATAGTTCATCATAACATAATCTGCAATATAAACAGGTAAAACTTGATTTGTAATAGGATTTATAATATTTAAACCTTCAATTTTAACCCCTGTTTTTTCCTTAGAAAGTTCAGTTCTTTCAAGCTCACTCTTTAGAGCTGCTTCATCCTTATATTTTCTTAAAGAATCTATATTAGTGATTCTATCTGCATATTTTTCTATAATAGGATGTTCAGGTGATAGAACCATAAAGGTTACACCATATAATGTATCTGGTCTTGTTGTAAATACAGTAACAAAATCATCTGTACCTTCAATTTTAAAATTAACATTAGCCCCGATAGATTTACCAATCCAATTCCTTTGTATTTCTTTAGTTGAATCAGGCCAATCAATCTCATCAAGACCATCTAATAATCTTTCAGCATATTTTGGTATATCAATAACCCATTGTTTTAGATTCTTTCTAACAACAGGGTATCCACCTCTTTCACTCTTTCCATCAATTATCTCATCATTAGAAAGAACAGTACCAAGTTCTTCACACCAGTTAACAGGCATGTCCACATATTTAGCCAAACCATCATTAAATAATTGCTTAAAAATCCATTGAGTCCATTTATAAAATTTTGGATCTGAAGTTGAAACTTGCTTAGACCAGTCATAAGAAAATCCAAGCATGTTTAATTGTTTTGTAAAAGTTTCAATATTCTTAGCAGTAAAACCATCTGGATGATTTCCTGTTTGAATTGCATATTGCTCAGCAGGTAAGCCAAAAGCATCAAATCCCATAGGATGAAGTACATTATAACCTTGCATCCTTTTCATACGAGCAATAATATCAGTAGCAGTATAACCTTCAGGATGTCCTACATGAAGACCTTGACCAGAAGGATAAGGAAACATATCTAAAACATAATACTTAGGCTTAGAAAAATCCCACACATCTGTCTTAAAAGTTTCATGTTCAGCCCAATAATTTTGCCACTTCTTTTCTACCTTATTAAAATCATAATCCATAAAAAATCCCCTTCCGTAATTAATTGCTTAACATTATATAACAAAAAAACAAGAAAATAAAGGAAAAAATAAAAATATTTGTGTATTTTATGGGTAAAAATCCTCGCTCAAATTAAACATTTATAAGAATACAATTTCGTTATTTTCAACACATTTTCTTTCCAGTTGTTCAAGCAACTCTTGAACAACTGAAAGCATTTTCTGTTTATCTCTTACAGTATGTTCTCTGTTAAAATATCTATCTAGCATACAATATAAAATACTTACATAAACATTCTTTTTGCTTAATGGTATTCCAGATTCACTTTCATACACTTTTATTAAATTTGCTATATCATCTGTTTTTATTGAATCTTCCATTAAAACACTTTGAAAAAATTTTCCTAAATCATCTTCAAAATAGCTTTCTCTTATATCTGAAAAGTCCATAAAACTTTTAAATTTTCCGTTCTGTACTTTTATATTTCCCATGTACAAGTCAGAATGAATTGGATATGTAGGAACATCATCTATTCCAATTCTTATGATTCTTTCTAGATATTCTTCAATTCCTTTTGAATCATAATCACATTTATTTTTTATATATAATTCTATCATTTTTTGATAGTCTGTAACTTTTTCTATGTTAATTGTACTTTTATCAAAATCTCTTAACTTTGAATGCATTCTAGCTATATTAATAACAATGTCTCTTATTAATGTACTTGATAAAACAGGGCTACCATCTCCATCTATAAACTTCGAAGCATAAAATGTTATATTCTCATTTTCGTCACAAAATATTTGATTTCCATTTTGTTGAAAAAAACTAGGTAATGAAATCCTATTCTCTATTAAATAGTTTACTACTGCTACATCTGCTTCAATTGATGACTTATTTACACTAGGAAAAAATTTGAAATAATATATTCCGTCATTTAATAAAGTAGGTAGGGTAAAACTTCTATTTCCATAATATACATTACCTACTTTGTGTGGCTTAATTTTTGATTTATCAAGCATTTGTAGTGCCATTTCCTTCAACATATAGCTCAAACTCCTTTAATTTTTAGTTAAGCTGGGATTCAAGAAGAACCCCAGCTTTGTACATGTTTACAGCTTTCCAATCAAGCCTTCAACAATTTTGGTCTTGACTTCTCTTTCTACCTTAGGTCTAATTTCGGTCTCAATGGTTTGCCTTACCTCTGCTTCAACTTCAGGTCTGATTTCGGTCTTGATTTTCTGCCTGGCGGAACGCTCTGCTTCCTGCTGGAGAGTAGCTGTTCTCTGTGCAGTTCTTCTTTGGACTTCACTTTCCAGGCTTGCTTCAAGCTTCTTCAGCCGTGCACGCAGATTTTCGTTTTCCGACTGCAAATCTCTGCATCTGCTTTCGAGTGCAGCATTGCAAGCACAAGCACTGCAATTGGAACCATCGCAACTAGGCATACTTTTTTCCTCCTTAATGATGTAAAATGCTTTTTATCATATACAGGATAACGGTCTTCATAATGTCACAAGTATAGTTTTTGTTAATTTCTTTATTGTGCATTTTGCAACCGCCACCGCATATTTCTGCTATTGAACAACCCTTACATTTTTCTGGTAATGTATAATTATATCCAATCTTATATGCTTTTTGAGATTTCAAAGTTTGGATAATATCATCACAAGAAAAAATGTTACATACAGGTTCTTCATTAACAAGGGTTTGACACGGATAGATGTTTCCATCTACGCCTATGGTTATTAACTTTTCTCCTGCTGTACAGCCCTCATAATTGGTATCGATTTTTATGTTGTTAAACTTAAATCGATGATAGATGTCGAAATTATTGGCTTCGAGTACATCTATAACTTGCTTCATTTTTTCGCAAATTACATCGTAATCCATTTCTCCACAGAAAAAGTGGTCGAGATAAATTCCCCAACCTAAATTTCTTTGTGAAATCCATTCAGCCAAAATATCTACATCTCCAAAACTGTTGGCATCTATAACAGTTGAAATGTCAATATTCTGAATTCCAATGTTCAACAATTTGTCAATATTGGCTTTAACAATTTCTGCCGAACTTTGACCATTGATGAAAGGTTTTGAATAGGAATAACCATCTAAGGAAACTCCAAATCCAATTCTGTCTTTGTGCTTTTTAAAGAATTCTAGCATTTCATCGGTTAGCACAGTTAAATTAGTAATGATACTAACAAAACCTTTCGAACCGCATTTTGCCAAAAAAACTTCGACAAAATTCTTCCAGTCTTTAAAGACCAGTGTAGGTTCGCCTCCTGCAAGCCGATATACTACAAAATCAAGTTCTCCTGTGTCCAGCATTCCAAGGAATGTACTGTTAATTTTGTCATATGTTTCTTTTGACATTTTATTGTCATTCCATTTGACATAGCAGTATGGACACCGAAGATTACACTGATTAGTAGTAAATATCCAAGGTGACATGTACTTCATTTTTTCCCTCCTGTTAAAATTTTTTTGCCTTTTGATGTATTCCTACGTTGAAAACAGGAATAATAAAATACCTAAATTTGGCATTTACGGAACAATTATACCATTACTTTATGTAAATTGCAATCATTTTAAAGGATTTTACGTATACTAACTGTAGGTTAGTCAAACATAGGGCACACTTTCTTTCTTCTTACTAGTTTAACAGCACTGGTTTTCATTCCACGCTTTATATTAAGTAGCACGAGCCATTGCGAAAGTGGTTTAATTTGTTCCTAAGTACAGAAAGAGAGAACTCTGAAATTTCAGAGGCTATCTTTCTTTTTTATCCTTAAAAAGAAAAAATAAAAATATTTGTGTATTTTATGGGTAAAAATCCTCGTTCTAATTAAACATTTATAAGAATACAATTAAACAAAAGTATTCTTATGGGGGTTTATGCATTATGAGAGGAATATCAATAGAAGAACGAGCAGTTAGCTTGGCACAATATATAATAAATACAGGAGATACAGTAAGAGGAGCAGCAAAGAAATTTGGTGTTTCAAAAAGCACCGTACATAAAGACGTGAGTGAAAGGCTAATTCATATCAATTATGCTCTTTCACAAGAAGTTAGAAAAGTTCTAGATGAAAATAAAGCAGAAAGGCACATAAGAGGAGGAATGGCAACCAGATTAAAATATAGTAAGGAAAAAACAGGATAATAGAAGGGTATTAGTTTGATTTTAAATTTTCTTAGTTTGGATATTTTAACTATGTTACAATAATATTACAATGATATTAAAATTTAAATATATTGTTGAATTTGAAGTTATTATGTGATATTCTTAAATAAAAAACAAAGGAGAATTCAAATGAGGACTTTAAAAGATAATCAAAGAAAGAAAATGATATTAGCAGCTGTAGTAATTCTAATAATAGGAAGTATTATAGTAGGAATTTGTACTAATAATGCAACAAATGCAGACAATACAGAAACATGTGAACATGAATATGTAACAAAATATGACGAAACAAACCACTGGCAAGAATGTTCAAAATGTGGATTTGTAAAAGCAGATAGCATAGTAGAACATGCATATAATGAAAATGGAAAATGCGAATGTGGAGCAACAAAATCAACATGTGAACATGAATATGTAACAAAATATGACGAAACAAACCACTGGCAAGAA
>OIEN01000584.1_pt1 | contig 21171 bp, 19 predicted proteins | sample 1581741 | NCBI WGS metagenome assembly OIEN01 (sample SAMN01760944, study PRJEB22395) | human gut metagenome | reverse complement strand
CAACTAGGGTTTAAATAAATATCTTTTTATTGTCTACTTTTTATTGACAAGTTCATTTAGTTTTTGAACTAGTCTTTTTCTGGTTCTTGATGATGTTTATAAAACTCGCTTAAAGCATTTTCTAATTCTGTTTTGTTATCTAAACCAATTAAATATTCTTCGTTATTAATTATATTAACTTTTCTTATACAAAATGAAGAAACATCTTTTTCATTTGTTAAAAATACATATTTTATACCATTTATTAAAATTTCATCTGTAACAATATAATCTTGATTGTCTTCTAGAGTTACAACGTCTAATTCTTCCATTATCTTCCACCTCCAGATCTTGATCCAGGATCATTTAAATTTGTTAATAAGTCATCTAATTCTTTTTCATCAATACTATCTTTAGCATAAGCTTTAATAATCTTATTCATTAAATCTGTGTATTCTTCAGCATTTAATCCTTTGCTATCTAAATATTCTTGGAATGAACTATGTAAACATGAGGCGATTTCTTCTTTTGTGTATCCATTAGGATTTTCTGAAATTATTCTGCTCATTCTTGAAAATAAGGCATCCATGTGTTCATTTTTGTTGTATTCATTCATCTTGTTGTAAACCCCGAATATTCTAGTGTCTATATCATATTCTTTATTTTCATTTAAAACACCATTTGCCATTTGTTCAATGTCATACCACCAATTGGTTCTTTTTTCAGAATAATTGTATTCACCGGTTCTTAAACTATCTTGTTCAACCCCTCCGATTGTATTTTTAATTTCCATTGCAGTTTGGCTAACATCCATTACATTTTTTAGTTCATGAATACCTGAAATTAAACCAGCAGAAATTCCGGCAAGGATAATGATTTTAACAGCTATTTCTTTAATTCCTTTAGATTTTCTTTTTCTTTTCTTATCATATTTAACGGGTCTAACACTTTTTGATTGAATGCTCAATTCTTCTATGCTTTTACTAGGTGTTTCTTCATTGCTTTTAAATTTATGAGTTCCATCACTATTAAACATAGCATTAATGGTATAGTCGAAGTCGTTAATATTTTCGTTTGCCATTTTGTTACCTTCTTTCTAAATCTATTTTACCTTATAAATCAATTATTAGCAATAATTTTTTAAAAAAAGTTTACATGCTTATTGCATTGTATTTTTTTATTTGGTATAATTTATAAAGAATAGGTTGGTGAGACGAATTGTGAGCTTAAGTGTTATAGATAGATATGTTACAAAAAAAGAAAAAGACTTACTTGAGTACGCAAAGATACTAGAAACAATTATAAGTATTGATGACAATAAAATATGGCAAAATAAAAAGGAGTTTATAAGTATATGTCGAGATATTATTGAGATTTATAGTGAAGAATATTATTTTCAAAATAATAAACATAAAGATAACCCAATAGAATATTTAAATGATAATATAAATTATGTCCTAAAGTCATTAATTGAGTATTGTAGATTGCATGATAGAATGAGTATATTAAAAACTTGTAAAAATGAAATGTTTTTAACTTCAGTTATTGTATGTACAGCATGTTATGTAGATTTTGCTAGTAATGTAGTTGATGGAGATTATTTTGATACTAAAAATAAGTTTAAGTATTTGCTTAATTATTTAAGGAAAACTAAAGTATTGGTTATAAAAGATAACAAGTATTTAATAAATGATTTATTTGATGCTTTAAAAAGAAATTTAAGTGAAGATAAAAAGATAATAGATGGATTTGAAAATGAAAATTATTATAATACTTATAAAATGATTAGTAATAATCCACTTTATTATGAAGTTAATTTTAGTTATAAGATTCCAGGTTTAGAAAATTTTGATGAAAATTTAGTAAAAGGTGTTTTAAAGAGCTATGATGAAAAAATAAGTGCTATCTCATATGATTTGTTAGCAGTTAGAATATTAAAGGAATTAATAAGTAATAAAGAAATGGATAAATATGTAATAAGGGTAAGTAAAACATTAAAGAAAGCTGGAGTATTAAGATTATTTGATAATAAATATTTAAAAGAATTTGTTAAAATATTAATTCCATGGGAAGATGAAGTACAATATGAAAAAATAATAAAAGACTATAAAGATATTGGTATTGACTTTATATATGATTATAAAAATGTTGAAGATGTTAATCCAACAATATTTGTAAATGATATGGAATTACTTGTTAATAAGGAATTTATTAATAATAATTTAGAAAATCAATTAAGTTTTGAAAAGATGAATATCAAACTTGTAGTTAGGAATAAGGAGGATTAGATTATGAGTGTGTATGGCGAATTTTTTACAAAGTTTATGGAACCTTTATTCAATGGCTTTGTAAATATATTTAAAGGTATTGGTAGTGGTTTATTTCAAATGTTTAATATAGTTAATTATATTACTGTTATAACTGACTACAAAAAAGATTTAACAGGTATGGGATTAGTAATTTTGATATTATCTATAATATTATTAGTTGCTATTATTGGTTTAATTATATTTTTAATATATAGATCAATTAAAGTTTATGTAAGATATAGAAGAAATGTTAAAAAGGAAGATATGTTAATTGAAGAAATTGATTCCTTAAATAATGAAATATTCAAATTAAAAAGACAAAATGCTAAAATTAGTGAGCTTACTAATGAAGCTGGAGAAATTGAGTATAATGAAGATGGAACTGTTAAAAATGAATTAAAAGAAGGAGAAAGTAGATTCTTTAAATTAAGTAATGTTGATGCAACATATAATGGTAAACCAATGGAAGAAATTCATAATAGTTTTTCTTTAGAAGAATTTTGTAATCAATTTAGAAATTATTCAGCATCAAGACTTCATTTATATTATGATATTAATTTAATTAGATTATTTATTGCTTCATTTGCATCAAATAAATTGATTATTCTTGAAGGTATATCTGGTACTGGGAAAACATCACTAGCTTATGCTTTTGGTAGCTTCGTAGATAATGAAACTACTGTTGCAAGTGTTCAACCTTCATGGAGGGATTCAACAGAAATATTTGGATACTTCAATGAATTTACAAAGAAATTTAACGAAACTTCAATACTAGAAAAAATGTATGAAGCACAATATAAAGATGAAGTTTATACAACACTTCTTGATGAAATGAATATTTCTCGTGTAGAATATTATTTTGCAGAAATGTTATCTATTTTGGAACTTCCAAATAAAAAAGACTGGGTTGTAGAACTTGTTCCAAATGTTTGGCCAAATGACCCTGAAAAATTAGAAGATGGAAAATTAAAGATTCCTGAAAATATGTGGTATATTGGTACAATTAATAACGATGACTCAACCTTTATGATTACTGATAAAGTGTATGATAGAGCAATGCCTATTGCAATTGATGATAAATGTGAAGTGTTTGATGCTCCAGATACTGATAAAATTAAGACAAGTTATAAATATTTAGATAGTTTATTTGAAAAAGCTAGTGAAGAACATCCTGTAAAAGAAGAAAATCTAGAAAAGATTGCTCAACTAGATAGATATGTAATTGATCACTTTAGACTTGCTTTTGGTAATAGAATTGTTAAGCAATTAAAAGAATTTGTTCCAGCATTTATAGCTTGTGGTGGTGATGAAATAGCTGGTATAGATTACTTAATAGCTCATAAAATATTAAGAAAATTTGAACAATTAAATTTAGCATATATTAAAGATGAAATAGATGGACTTGTTAATTATTTAGAAAAATTGTTTGGAACTGGTAAAACTCCAGAATGTAAAGCATATTTACTTCGTCTTAAGAAAACAATTTAGGTGATTATATGGATATAGTAGAATACATAAATAATCTTAATAAAGATAAAGCTGCCTCATTTATTGGGGCAACTTCATCTAATGTATTAGTAAAAAGAGATATTGATGCACAAGTAAGTGATACGTCTTGGATAGATATGGTTGAAGAATGTATTCCATATCTAGATAATATTATAAGAAATCCAAGAAGATTTATAGTTCAAGAAGAAAATATTGTACCAATTGAAAAAGCTAAAGTTGTTACTGAAGAGTCTATTAGACATTTAGCACAACATACAAGTATGATTCAAGAAGTTCAAGAAGATGGAACTGTTATACCTCTTAAATTGTTAAATGTTTATAGAGAAGAAACAGTTGATTTATATGAAAATAGATTTATTAAGTCTTTGGTAGATAATTTATATACTTTTGTAAATAATAAATTAAATGAGTCTGATCAAAGAAGTTATGCAAAAGTAATTAGTGATGTAACATATAGTGGTAGAATGAAAAGAAAAGATGAAGAAGTAGAAATAAATTTATCTTTAAAAAGTAAAAAAACTACGGAAGTTGATGCTTCAAAAGATGGACATTCATTAGATGAGCGAATTGAACATATCAGAGATATTGTGACATCATTTAGAGGTTCGGCTTTTATTAAAAGTTTAAAAGAATCTAGTCCAGTTAGAAGTCCGATTAGAAAAACTAATGTAATATTAAAAGAACAAAACTTTATTAAAGCTTTAGAGTTATGGGAATATCTAGAAAAAAATAATATTAAACCTGTAACTAGTGTTGAAAAGAGAAATGAAGTTTTAAGAGATAATGAAACAAAAGCAAAATATGATTTAGCATTTTTTATAGATAATGATGCAATAGAAATAAAAGATAAAGCTAAAAAAGAAGAATTTAATTCAGCAATAGTTAGTAAACTTGTAAACGATTTTGTTTTTGGTGGAGATATTACTGAACGAGAATTTAAAAAATTAATGGAAAAAGAATTTAGAGATGCAAAGAAGAGAAAAGATAAAGCAACGAGTGGAATAAAAAAGGTTATTGAAGAATTTTTGGATGACTATGATAAAAAGTGTAAAAAGATAATGGCAATAACAAAATAAGTGAGGGATTAATATGACTAAAGGGAATATTGAAGATAAAAGTTATTTAAAAAATAAAGAAACTATTAATATTAAAGAATTTATGATTCTTAAAAGTGGAGAACAAGATAAATTAATAGAAGATACTTTAAATAAAGTTTATGAAGGTAAAATTGAGGTAAATAAAAAATATTTGGATAAAGTATTAAATGTTGTTTTTGATAATAAAGATAATGAAGTATATTTGCCTCATAGTTTATGCGTTGCTAAAGATGGAAATAAGTTAATATTTTCATATAAGAAGAAAAATATGGTACTTCTTTTCTTATTCCTTTTAGGTTTCTTGTTTATAGCTGGGTTTGCAACATTTACCGGAGTGCAATTGCTTGGTAAAAATAAAATGAATATTGATTTAAATGGTGATGGAGTTGCAGATTTAAATATTGATTTAGATGATGATGGTATTTGTGATATAAATTGTGATATAGATGGAGATAAAAAACCTGATAGAAATATTGATTATGGGGGAAACAGAAAAGCAATTTTTAATGTTAAAAGAGACGATGAAACAATATTTAATAAAGTAAATCAATTAGATGAAAATGGTAAGTGTATTTTAAATTGTGATACAAATGCTGATGGATGGCCAGAAATAAATATAGATTTAGATGGTGATGGAAAAGCTGATTTAAATATTGATATTGATGGAGATAAAACACCAGATTTAAATATTGATACAAACAATGATGGAGTTGCAGATGTTAATATTGATGATGATGGCGATGGTATTTGTGATAGAAATTGTGTTTCAAATATTATTGATAAGAATAAAGGCGATTTAAATCTAGATTTAGATGGTGATGGGGTTTGTGATGTAAATTGTGATATAAATAATGATGGCATACCTGATGAAAAAATAGATTATGCTGGAAGTAGAAAACCGACATTTAATGTTCCAGATGAAAATGGTAATTTAACTAATAAAACTAATCAAGATAAAAATGGCGATGGAAAATGTGATTTGAATTGTGATATTGATGGTGATGGATGGCCAGATATAAATGTAGATTTAGATGGTGATGGAAAAGCAGATTTAAATATAGATGTTGATGGAGATGGAACACCGGATTTAAATATCGATACTGATGGTGATGGTGAAGCTGATATAAATATTGATGAAGATGGCGATGGAAAGTGCGATAAGAAATGTACTTATGTAGTTGGTGATGATAATAAAGGGGGACAAACCACGATAGGTGATAATAATATTAATTTGGAATATACCTCTTTACTTGTTATGTTTGATGAAGGAAATGATGTATCTTTAAAAGACTTGTATCCGGATGATCAAACTGATGAAGGGGTTAATACTAAAGTTCCTGATATAACATTTACAATTGAAAATACTACGGATAGAGAATTAAAATATAATATTGATTGGATAAATGTTGAAAATACATTTACAAGTGATAATTTTTGGTTCAAAACAGTAAGTAATAAAGGTGGATTTAATACAGTATCTAATAATGATGGTTGGTTAACTGCTCCGAAAGAAAATGGTCGTATGGCTACGGAAGTTGTAATAGCACCGAAGAGTAAACAAGAATATAAAGTATCATTTACTTTGCATGGTACTGGAGAAGAACAAAATTATGATCAAGGCAAGATTTTTAGAGGAAAAATTGCCATAGATATGATAAAATAAAGACTAGAAATAGTCTTTTTTTTGAGGTTTCATAGGTATATTTTTAATTGTTTTATATTAATATTAAGGTTATTCTTATAAAAGTATAATTTTTGATTTTTAAAAAACATATAATTTCTTGAGGGATAAATATGTTTTATAATAATATTCATACACGTGTAAGATATATATTTTTAGTAGTTATAATAATACTTGTATTTGCAATTGGAAGAGTTTTTTTTATTCAAGTTTTTTCATATAAAAAGCTTAATACTTTAGCAGAGTCTTTATGGAGCAGAAAACTTCCAATTTCTGCGGATCGAGGAAAAATTGTTGATCGTAAAGGCAGAGAACTTGCAACTAATATTACAACGACTTCTTTAGTAGTTATTCCAAATCAAATTAAAGATAAGGAAGATGCCGCGAAGAAATTAAGTGATATACTAGGTAGTGATTATAATGATATGCTTGGTCATGTTAGTAAAAAAACATCTATTGAAAGAGTACATCCGGAAGGAAGAGGTTTAAGTTATGATATCGCTGAAAAAATAGATGCTTTAAAAATAAATGGAGTTTATTTAGTTAAAGAAAGTAAAAGATATTATCCGTATGATACGGTCCTTAGTCATGTTTTAGGTTATGTTGGAATTGATAACCAAGGGCTTTCAGGGTTAGAACTTTATTATGATGATTATCTAACTGGTGAAGATGGATCTATAAAATATTTTTCTGATGGTAAAGGACATAAATTAGAGTTATCAGAGATTTATGAAGCTCCGACATCTGGGGTGACTTTACAACTCACGATCGATTTAGATTTGCAACTTGCTATGGAAAATGAACTTGATAATGTCGTTTCAAAATATGATCCAGATAGTGTTATAGCTATTGCAATGAATCCTAAAAATGGGGAAATTTTGGCTATGTCTTCTAGACCTAATTTTAATAGTAATTCGTATAAAGATTATACTACGGAAGTTATTAATAGAAACTTGCCAATTTGGATGACTTTTGAACCTGGGTCTACGATGAAAATATCTACATATGCAGCAGCGATTAATGAAGGCCTTATAAATATTTTTGAAGATAGATTTACAGATTCTGGATCTATAACTGTTGATGGTGCAACCTTGCACTGTTGGAAACATGGTGGACATGGTAATCAAACGTATCTTGAGGTTATTGAAAATAGTTGTAACCCCGGTTTTGTAAATTTGGGACTTATGCTTCAAAAAGAAAAGTTAATGAGTTATATTAAAAAATTTGGATTTGGAACAAAAACGGGAATAGATTTAAATGGTGAGGGAACAGGAATTTTATTTAGTTTAGATAAAATGGGCAATGTTGAACTTGCTACGACTGCATTTGGTCAAGGGATTAGTGTAACTCCGATTCAACAAGTACAAGCGGTTTCTGCTATAATTAATGGCGGAACTTTGTATTCACCTTTTTTAGTAAAAAATTATTTAGAACCAGAAACAAATACAATAATAAAAAGTGTTACAGCAAATAATAAAGGAACTGTTATAAAAAAAGATACTTCTGATTTAATGAAATATGCTTTGGAAAGTGTTGTGGCAAAAGGGTCAGGTCATAATGCTTATATTGAAAACTATCGTGTTGGAGGAAAAACTGGGACGGCTCAGACAGTTGAAAATGGGGGTTATTCTTCGAGTAAATATATTTTGTCATTTATAGGTTTCATGCCAGCGAATGATCCTGAAATAGTAGTGTATGTTGCTGTTCAAAATGCTAAAGGAGTGGTACAATATGGTGGTACCGTTGCTGCCCCGATTGCTAGAAATATTTTTTTAAGCGCCATTGATATATTGGATATAAAGCCAGATAGTGAAGGAATTCCTAAAGAATATACTTGGCTTGATCAAAAATATATAATAGTTCCAGATGTTGTAGGAATGAATAAAGAAGAAGCTAAAAAAACATTAAAGGGTTTTAAAATTGAATATAGTGGTAATGGAGAAACTGTTATTTATGAGTCTCCGAAAGGTGGAATGTATGCTAAAGAAAATGGAACAGTGGTTTTAATGCTTAATTAAAGTGTAAAATCATGTAAATATTAGATTTAGAATTTTATTAAGAATAAAAAGTGGTGTATAATATGGTTATGAGGTGAAATTATGTTAATATTAGCAAAAGCATCTATGGCATTAATGCTAGGATTTGTTTTATCACTTATTACAGGACTTTTTGTAATTCCGTTGTTTAGAAAATTACATTTTGGTCAATCAGTAAGCAAATTAATAAATGAAAGACATTTAAAAAAAGAGGGTACACCAACAATGGGGGGAATTATTTTTATAATTCCTGTAATAGTGTCGTTGATTTTATTATATATAAAGGGAAGTATTTCTATAAGTTATAATTTAATAATTGTTATATTTGTGTTTCTTGCTTATGGTTTATTAGGCTTTATAGATGATTATTTAAAAGTAAAGTATCATAATAATAATGGGCTTAGTTTAGTTACTAAATTTTTAATTCAAATGTGTATTGCTTTAGTCTTCTTTTATCTTTTTATGAAAGGTGGAGGAGAACCAGTTTTAAGCATAAGTTTTTTAAATATTTATATAAATTTAGGATGGATGTTTGGTTTATTTATATTATTTTTATTGGTTGGTACAACGAATGCTGTCAATATAACTGATGGGTTAGATGGTTTAGCTGGTGGTTTATCAGCGATTGCATTTTTTGCTTATGGTGTTATAAGTTGGAATGCAGGATGGCTTGAAGGATATCAAGAAATTGCAATATTTTGCTTTCTATTGGTTGGGGCTTTGATTGGATTTTTAGTTTTTAATACTCATCCAGCTAGAATATTTATGGGAGATCTAGGCTCACTTGCTTTAGGTGGAGCATTAGCTTCTGTTGCGATTGTTTCTAGACATGAAATATCATTAGCAATAATTGGTGGTGTCTTTGTAATAGAAACTTTAAGTAGTTTAATTCAAATAATATCAATTAGGTATTTTAATAAGAAAGTATTTTTAAAAGCTCCGCTCCATCATCATTTTGAAGAGATTGGGTGGAAAGAAACAGATATAATAAAATTATTTTGGGTAATTGGATTCATTTTGGCAATGGCAGCGATTACTTATGGAGTTTGGTTATAATATGCTATTTAGCATATTTTTTCTTTACTATAAAAAAAATGATAGTAAAATTAATTAGTGGAGTAAAATAAAAAGGATGATATAAATGGAAAACAAAAAAACAAAAATAGTATCAATGATAGCAATAATACCATTAGTTTTAACTGTGGTAACAGCAACATATGCTTATTTTCAATCCCAAAGCGGGGAAGGTTCACAAACAGATGTAAAGATAACCTCAAATACCGTAGATACTCTATCTTTTGAAACTGGTTCTTCACTAACTTTTACAGCAGATCAAGATACATTTGCTAATGGTAAAGTAAGTTTATCTGATACTACATTTGCTAAAGCAATACTTACTGCAAATAATAAAACAAATAGTGCAACTAATAATTATAATTTATATCTAAATATATCAGATAATAATTTTATTTATACTCAAGATACAAATACACCAGAGTTATTACTTCAAATAACAGATGCAAGTAATAATTCTATAACCAGTATAGATGGACTAACATATAAAACAGTAACAGATAATAAAAATACATCAATATCAGGATTTGATATAACAAATAAAACAGGATTAATAAATTTATTTACAAATAGAGAAATAACAACAACAAGTACAAAAACAGAAGAATGGACAATAAAGATAACATTTGTAAATTATAATAAAGATCAAAGTGGAATTTAGGACCTGGAATTTGTTAAATAGCAAAGAATTTTCTAATAAAGTAATAGAAAATTCTTTTTTTAATATAATTTTATGAGGGATAAATATGCCAAAAAAAGAGGATAAATGGTTACTTATTGCTGTTATAATAATTGCTATATTTGGTATTGTTATGATATATTCTGCTAGTTCAATATGGGCTGAATATAAATTTAATGATTCTTTTAAATTTGTTAAGGCTCAAAGTGCATTTTTTATAATTGGGTTAGTTATAATAATGATTTTAAAAAAAATTAATCCCAAAATATATTATGAAAAAGCTAATTTTATATTGTTTATATGTTTCATTTTATTAGTTTTGGTTTTAATTCCAGGACTTGGAAAAATTAGAAATGGCAGTAGAAGTTGGTTTGGAATTGGTGGATTTGGTATTCAACCTAGTGAATTTGCTAAAATTGGATTAATTATTTATGTTTCAAAGTATTTAGCTAATAATAATAAAATTATTAAAGATGTTAAAAAAGGTGTATTACCTATTCTTTTAGTTATCGGAGTTTTCTTTTTACTTATTATGCTTGAACCAGATTTTGGTACGGCGATGGTTATTGTTTTAACTTTAACTTCAATTTTGTTTATTTCTGGAGTTAAGTTATCATTTTTTGTTAAAATTGGTATTGTAGGATTATTAGGAATCGTAGGTTTAATCGTAGTTGCTCCATATCGAATGTTACGTATCGTTTCCTTTTTAAATCCTTGGGTTGATCCTTTAGGAAGTGGATATCAAATTATTCAAAGTCTTTATGCCATAGGACCTGGAGGACTTTTAGGTCAAGGTTTTTTAATGAGTCGTCAGAAACAATTTTATTTGCCTGAACCTCAGACTGATTTTATATTTTCTATAATTTCTGAAGAATTTGGTTTTTTGGGAATATTAATAGTAACAAGTTTTTTCGGATTTATATTTTATCGAATAGTTAAAATTACTTTAAATAGTGATAATTTGTTTTATAAATATTTATCTTTTGGACTAGGTTTTGGAATAATTATACAAGCTTTATTAAATATTTGTGTTGTTATTGGTCTGATTCACGTTACTGGAGTTACCTTGCCATTTTTTTCTTATGGGGGATCAAGTTTACTTGTAAGTATGATTAGTATAGGCATTATTTTAAGTATTAGTAAGGAATAAATATTGTTAAAGTTAGAAAAATTGTTTATAATAAATTTAGGTGATAAAGTGAAAAAAGTAACAATATTAGGTGGCGGAGTGTTAGGTAGTCAAATAGCATTCCAAACAGGTTATATGGGATTTGATGTAACTATTTATTTACGTAGTAAAGAAAGTATAAATAGATGTAAGAAAAAGCTTTTAGAGGTCAAGAATTCTTATATGGCTGCAATTAATGTAATGAAAAAAGAAAAAAATATTAATAGTTGGGCTTTAGGTATTTCTGATTTTGATAAGTTTAATGCAAGTAAATGTTTAAAAAAAGTAAATGATGTAATTGATAATATTAATTTAGAAGTAGATTTAGAAAAAGCTTTAAAAGATGCTGATTTGGTAATTGAATCGATGAGTGAAGATTTTGATGCAAAAAAGAATGTTTATGAAAGTATTAAAAATAAACTTAAAGATGAAACTATTATTGTAACTAATTCATCTACGATGTTACCTAGTAAACTTGCTAAATATACTGGACGAAGTGATAAGTTTTTAGCTCTTCATTTTGCAAATTCTATTTGGAAAAATAATATTGTGGAAGTAATGAGACATGATAAAACAAGTGATAGTGTGTTTAATGAAGTTATGGATTTTGCTAAAAATATTAGAATGATACCACTACCTTTAAATAAAGAAAAATCTGGATATTTGTTAAATTCTATGTTAATACCACTTTTATTTTCTGCTTTAGATTTATTGTTTAATGAAATAAGTGATGTTAAAAGCATTGATACAGCTTGGAAAAGAGGGACAGGATCCCCAAAAGGCCCATTTGAAATACTTGATACAGTTGGATTAAAAACAGCATATGATATTGTTTTAATGTATGTTAAAATCCCTAAATTTTTGGCGCCTTATAATTTTAGAGGAATGGAAAAATTATTAAAAAAATATATAGATGAAGGAAAGTTAGGGAAATCTAGTAAAGAAGGATTTTATAAATATGACGTATAAATATATTTATAAGACTCCGGAAGAATTTGATGATTTAATTCTTGAATCTGATGGGGAATATTTAACAAAGTTAATATTTTTAAATTCTAGTGATTTAAAAAAAATAAATAATGATGCAAAATTTAAAAATCTAGATATATTTGAAATAACTAAAAATTGGTTAGATATTTATTTTAAAGGAGAGATTCCAAATTTTACACCAAAATATAAATTATATAATTTAAGTGATTTTACTATGGAGGTTATAGAATATATTAAAAAGATTCCTTATGGTAAAACTATTAGTTATAAAAATATAGCAGATAAAATTGCTGAAATGAAAAAGATTGAAAAAATGTCATCTCAAGCAGTAGGTGGTGCAGTAGGTAGAAATCCTATATGTATAATAATACCATGTCATAGAGTTATTGGAAGCAATAAAAAGTTAATTGGTTTTGGTGGAGGGATAAAAAATAAAATTGGTTTATTAAAGAAAGAAGGATGTAATGAATACAAAAAATAATATAATAATGATTATATTATTGGCAGTTTTAATGCTTTTAGCTTTAGTTAGTTTAAAATTAAAAAATGATAAGAATGAAAATGATAACCTAAAAGTTACTGGAAAAACACTCGTGGTTTATTATTCTGCTCAAAATCATACAAAAAATTTAGCAGAAAAAGTAGCAAAAAAATTAGATGCTGATCTTTTTGAAATTGTACCTAAAGAAAAATATACCAATGAGGATTTAAATTATAATGATGAAAATTCTCGGGTTTCAATTGAACATAATGATAAAACAAAAAGACACGTATTATTAGAACAAACAACTCCAGATAATTGGGATAAATATGAAACAGTAATAATTGCTTATCCAATATGGTGGGGTGTTGCTGCATGGCCAATGGATAGTTTTGTAATGGGAAATACATTTGATGGAAAAATTGTTTTTCCAATTTGTACATCGGCATCTAGTGGTCTTGGTGATAGTGCTAAAAATTTGAAATCTTTATCTAGCGGAGGTACTTGGTATGATGGATATAGATTCAGTTCAAACACATCTGATAGTGATATAAAGATTTTTATTGATACTATAAAAAATTAACCGAACTGAACATATAACTAACTTTTTTTAATATAAAGATAAATAAAATTAAAAATTTTAATATTAGACTTCATTATTGGTTATTTTTATAATAAAATTATTATAAGATAAGGAGAAGATTAAAATGAATGTATTAAATCGTAAATATTATGATGATAACGGGAACGTTCTTGGTCAAGAGGAATTTGAATTTAGATCTGCAGAATTTGTTAATGCATATGAAAAAAAATATGAGCAAATTGTTAAATATATTGTTGAGCAAATAAATAGTAGATGTAAAACAAATAGAGAAAAATATTTAATGTTATTTGATTATTTAACTAATAGTGATATGAAATATGATTTAGCTGGTACTTCTCTAGATGGTAGAAGATCAATTCATCCTGGTTATCAATTTTTACCATATGGGAAGTTTTGGAGAATAGAACAAAATACTAAATATCCGGTTATTTTATTCAATTCTGGAGTGTGCGGTTCATATTCTAAAACGTTTGAAGACATATGTAAAAAATTAAATATTCCTTGTAAAGTTGTTGTTGGAAATACTGGAATGGATCATGCTTGGAATGTTGTTTTAGAAGATGGGGAATTAAAACATATAGATGTTGCTTATGCAATTATGAATAGAGATAAAAAAAATAAAATGAATTATTTTATGAAATCATTTGCAGAGTTGCAGAAAATATGTGGGAATAGAACTATGAACCAAAATGCTGATGAGTTGGTAAATGAACTGACTTATCAAGTTAAAATATCAAATAGAAGTGATAATAATAATTTTATTTTTAGGGTAGTAAATAGAACAGATGATTTAGAAAATAGTGGTCAGAAAAAAAGTCTATAAATACTAATATAATTATTTTAATAAGATTATTTACTACTTATTTTATGAAAAGGTTTTCAAAGAAACTTGTACGATAAATTATTGCATCATGGTCCATGGATAGCTTTGTAATAGGAAATACATTTGATGGAAAAATTGTAATTTCTTTTGATAAAAATAAGAAACCTATTCGTGATTATTTTTATGAAACAAATAGTAATAAATTTTCAGTTATAAAAAATAAAAATATAATAATTTATCAATCTGAAGATAATTATTTTACAAAATTTAAAGATGATGAAGTTTATTATGATATTGAAAGTCAAAATGTAAGTTTTGAAGATTTTAAATATATTTTAGAGATAGTGATTGCTTAAATATTATAGAAAATGTTTTTAAATTATTATATAATTATTTTGTAGGTGAATAAAATGAATGATGAGTTAAAACTTTTATTTAATATTTTATTATCAAAAGAACCTAGTAGACTTATAAAGGAAAATGAAGAATATATTTTTAGTATTATTCCAGAATTAAAAAATACAAAGGGTTTTAATCAAAATAACCTTTGGCATATTTATGATGTTTATGAACATATTTTACATGTAATTGATGGAGTACCTAGAGATTTAACTCTAAGATTGGTGGCACTTTTTCATGATATTGGAAAACCATTTACATATACTGTTGATGAAAATAATATTGGACATTTTTATAACCATTGGGGTAAATCGTGTGAAATATTTTTGGATTTTTCTTTAAAATATAATTTGCCTTCAGAACTAACTAATTTAGTTCATAAATTAATATATTATCATGATATTAATTTGTCAAAACTAAATGAAATAGAATATAATAAACTTTTAAATGAATTTAGTATTGATGAAATTAATATGTTATTTGCAGTTAAAAAAAGTGATTTATTAGCTCAAGCTCCGGAATTTCATTTTTTACTTAAAGAATATGATAAACAAATGAATGATGCAATCAATAAACTTACTAGAAAAAAATAACTTTTTAATAAAACAATTAATGCTAATTTAGTTGTTTTTTTCTTTTAAATAATATTTTTTAACTTTTTGAAGGGGCTTCGACAAGAAACAACAAATATTTTATTTTGTATGTGTTAAAATAGAACTAGTTTTATCGGAAAGGAGTGAAAAAATGATTGAAACACAAGAATTTATTTGGCTAAATAGTGATTTAGTATTTAAATATGTTTTTAGTAAAAAAGAAATAATAAAAGATTTCTTTAATTCATATTTAAAATATATTAAATCTGATTTAAGTATTACATCAATAAAAGTTGCGAAACAAAAATACATTCAAAATAATAATATAAAATTACATGATTATTATTTAGATATTTTACTAGTTTTATCAAATCAGGAAATCGTAGATATAGAGATGTATAATAATTTTGGAAAAACAGAATGTAAAAAGAGTTTAGTATATGCTTCACATTTATACTCTCGTCAGCTAAAAAAGAATGAGAATTATAAAAATATAAGAAAAGTAACAAGTTTTAATATAATGAGTGGAAACTATAATTTGAATAATAATGATATAATAAATAAGTATGAATTAGTAAATGTAATAAACCATGAAAAGATATTAAATGAAAGCATTGAAATGTTGCTAATTAGACTTGACATATTAGATAAAATATCTTATTCTAAATATGAAGAAAGATTTATAAGATGGTGTAGACTTGTGCATGCCAAAAGTAAAGAAGAAGCAATAGAAATAGCCAAAGGAGATGAGATAATGGAGCGTACAATAGAATATGTAGAAGACTTTATAAATGATCCTGAAGTGATAAGTTTATTTCATAATGATTCGTGGAAAATAGAATCAGCAGAAGAACGCGGTGAAAAACGCGGAAAAAAAGAAGGAATATTAGAAACAGCTAAAAATATGTTAAAAGAAAAATGTAGCCCTGCATTAATTAGCAAAGTAACAAACTTATCCATATCAGAGATAAATAAGTTAAAAGTTAATTAATTAGTAAAGATAATATTTGAAAAAGTATTATCTTTTTAAATTATAAATGGTATAATGTAATTGATGAGGTATTTATGAAAGTAATAGTTACAAATGAGGATAATAAAATAAATATTTTAGAGCAGTTAACTAAAGAAAAAAAGTTTAATAATAATAAATTTTTTAGTTTTAAAGAATTAAAAAAGAAACTCTTCTTTGATTATGATAATAGAGCTATTTTTTTTATCATGAAAAATTATAATGTCAATATAAATATAGCTAAAATATATCTTGAAAACATATATTTTTTAAAAAATATTGATGATAAAAAAGTAAGATTTTTAATGGATGTAAAAAAAATACTAGATGAAAATAAACTACTTATATATAATGAAGAGTTTAAAAAGTATATAAATAATCAAGAAGTAATTATTTATGGGGCTGATGAATTACTTAATCAGGATAAAATCATTTTAGATGGAATAAATTATAAGGTGATAAATAAAGAAAATAAAAATAATGAAGTAAATATTTATGAAGCAAAAGATATAAATGAAGAAGTTGAATTTGTTGTAACAAATATTAGTAAATTAATAAATGAAGGAAAAAATGTAAATAATATAAAAATTATTGCAAGTAAAGAATATAATAAATATCTAGAATTTTATTTTGGGTTATTTAATATACCTATTAATGTTGAGAGTGAAAATTCTTTTTATAGTAGTAATATTGCATCAAAGTTTTTAAAGTTATATGATAATTTATCAATTGAAGAAGCAATAGTAAAATTAAAGGATGAAAAAAATATAAATGATTTAATAAATATAATTAATAAATCGGTTTTAGTGGAAGATAAAGCTCTACGAAAAGAATTTATTATAGAAGATTTAAAACAATATAAAATGAAAAATGAGTCTTATAAAGATGCTGTTACAATACATTTATTAGATGAAGAATTTAGTGATGAAGATTATGTATTTTTATTAGGATTTAATATAGGTAATTATCCAAAAATTTATAAAGATGAAGATTTTTTTAGTGATAAAATTAAAAGTGATTTGGGACTAGATACTTCGGTAGAAAGAAATAGAATAGAAAAGAAAAAATGTGTTAATGCAATTAAAAATATTCATAATTTAATTATTACATGTAATTTATATAATGGAGAAAAAGTTTGTTATCCTTCGGTCTTAATTGAAGAAAATAATTATAATGTTTTAAAGGTTAATATAGATAGAAGCATATCTTATTCAAGATTATATAGTAGTATTTGTTATGCAAAAGATTTAGATAACTTATATAAATACAACGATGAAAGTAAAGATTTAAGTATGTATCAAAATAATTTAAATATTTCATATCGAGAGTTTAATAATAAATATACAAAAATAGATAAAAATTTATTAAAAGAAAGATTGGCTTCGGGATTTACTTTGTCATATACAAGTTTAGAATCTTTTAATGAGTGTGGTTTTAAATATTATCTGTCTAAAGTAATGAATTTAGATTTATATTTAGAAACGTTTAAAACTATCATAGGTAAAATAGTTCATCATATTTTGGAAATTGGTTTAGAAAATGATATTGATATTGAACTAGAGATAAGTAAATTTATAAAAGATTTAGATTTTCCTTTTGGAGCTAGAGAGCTATTTTATATACATAAGTTAAGTAAAGAATTAGAATTTTTACTAAAATATTTAAAGGAACAAGAGAATTTTTCTAGTCTAAAAACTTATATGTTTGAAAAAGAATTATGTGTTTACAAAGAATATGATGGTATTAATGTAATATTTAAAGGCTTTATAGATAAAGTAATGAGTACAAAATATAATGATAAAGAAGTTATAGCTGTGGTTGATTATAAAACTGGAGATAAAAATATAAAATTAGATACTTTAAATTATGGATTAAATATACAACTTCCAATATATTTATATTTGTTAAAGAAAACAGATGAATTTAAAGATTCTATAATAGCAGGTTTTTATATTGAAAGAGTTCTTAATAATGTTTTTAATATAGATAAAAATAAGTCGTTGGAAGATTTAAAAAAAGAAAATTTAAGATTACAAGGGTATACGAATAGTAATGAAACAATCATTTCTTTACTTGATCAAAATTATTTAGATAGTAAGATGGTAAAGGGACTTAAATTTAAAAAAGATGGTTCATTTTATGCCAGTAGTAAAGTTTTAAGTAATGAAGATATGGAAAAATTAATTATAACTGTAGATGAAATAATTAATGATGCAATAAGAAAAATTATTGAGGGAGAGTTTTTTATTAATCCTAAAGTAGTTAATGGTAAAAATGTATCTTGTGAGTTTTGTAAATTTAAAGATATTTGCTTTAAAACAAAAGAAGATGAGGTAATATTAGGAGAACAGTTTGATCAATAAAATGGTGATAAATGAATTTGAATATATAAAAATTTAAATGGTAAAAATTATTATTTTGAAAAGTAATTATATGTGTTATACTTTTAATAGGTGGAAATATGGAATTAAATAACGAATACGAAAAAATTAAAATTAATAATTATAATGAAAAAATTAAAGACTCTTCAATAGATAAAATGATGAATGAATTTTTTTCTTTGGCTTATGAAACTAACCAATTGATTTTACATGCTAGCATTGCACATATGAATCAAATTGTTGTTTCAACAGATGAAAAATCAATTATTGGTACGCAAGCTTTAGATACTTGTTTTGGAATTCTTTTTTATAGTAGAAAAAAGAAATTTGGTATTTGTGGTCATGCTTCTCCAAATAATATTCGAGGTATTACTATAGAAATGCTAAAAAAAATTCCAATAAATCTGGAAGGGGAAATCGAATATGCTGTTGTGCCTGGATATCGAGCAATGGAACAGCATAATTTTAAACAAATTGAAGAAATAGAAAAATCTTTAGCTTATTATATGACAATGGTTAAAAAAATAAAATTTGTTCCTTTAAAAACAAGGATAAATCCAACAATGCCAGAAGGACTATTGTGTTATGATTTTGCTTTTGATACAAACCATGGAGTAGATGTTACAAATGTAATATTTAGAAAAATGAAAGAAGAACAAAATAGAAGACACATTTAATATAAAATATATTATGATATTTAGTGTCTTTTTTAAAAAATGAGGTGAGGAAGAAATGAACTTAACGCCTGAACAACAATTAGCAGTAGATTTAGAAGGAACTAATATTATTGTTTCAGCTGGAGCAGGTTCAGGTAAAACTGCGGTTTTATCTGAAAGAGTAATTAGAAAATTAAAAATGGGTACTGATATAAGAGATATTTTAATGCTTACATTTACTAATGAAGCTGCCGGAGAAATGGCTGATAGAATAAGAAAAAAAATAAAAAAAGCAGGGCTAAATAAACAATTAGAATATTTAGATCAAGCATATATAACTACATTTGATGCTTTTGCTTTAAATTTAGTTAAAAAATATCATTATGTTCTTAATATAAGTAAAAATATTAGTGTAATAGATGCTTCAATAATTGATTTAAAAAGAAAAGAATTTTTAGAAGAAATTTTTATTAGTTTATATGAAGAAAAAGATGCTAATTTTTTGGAATTAATAGATAATTTTACTACACGTGATGATGAAACAATAAAAAATGCAATATTAAGTATTAATAAAGAGTTAGATTTAAAGTATGATAAGGATGATTATTTAGATAAATATATAGATAAGTTTTATAATAGTGATTTTATTGATGGAGTTTTTAATGAATATTTTAATTATATAAAATGTTTGTGTGATGAGTTAGAGAATTTATTTTTTTCAATAGAACCTTTTATGGATAGTACTAGTTATGAAAAAATATATCATGAAGTCTCAAAATTTTTTAGACCAAATAATTATAATGATTTATATAAATATAGAAACTTAAATACGATTAGATTTACTAAATTGGATCCAGATGGTATTAAAATAAAAGAAAATATACAAGAAACTTTAAAAGAAATATTAGATAAAATATCTTATAGTGAAGAAGAGTTAAAAGAATATTATTTAAGTACAAAAAATTATGTAATTGCTATAATAAAGATTATTAAATTATTAGATAAGAAATTATTTTACTATAAAAAATGTCATAATGCTTATGAATTTAGTGATATTGCTAAAATGGCTATTAAAATTGTAAGTGAAAATGAAGAAATACGTTTAGAACTTAAAAATAAATTTAATGAAATAATGATAGATGAATATCAAGATACTAATGATTTACAAGAAACATTTATAAGTTATTTAGAAAATGATAATGTTTATATGGTCGGAGATATTAAACAATCTATTTATAGATTTAGAAATGCTAATCCGATGATATTTAAAGAAAAGTATGATAAATATAGCAATTATAATGGGGGAAGAAAAATAGATTTACTTAAAAATTTTAGATCTAGGGAAGAAGTGCTTTTTAATATCAATGAAATTTTTGCTCCGCTTATGACTAAAGATATCGGAGAAATTAATTATAAAGAAAGTCATGCAATGGTTTATGGTAATAAAGCTTACATAGAAAAAGGATTAAATAATTATAATAATTATATGGATATATTAGAATATAGTAATTATACAAATGAATTTAGTGATGATGAAATTGAAGCTTTTATAATTGCAAAAGATATAAAAAGAAAATTAGATAATAATTATTTAGTATATGATTTTGATTTAGAAAAAAATAGAAATGCTACTTATAGTGATTTTTGTATTATATTAGATCGTGGAAGTAAGATGGGACTTTTTAAAAAAGTTTTTGAATATT